>Ga0265592_1000718_pt1 | contig 16141 bp, 13 predicted proteins | sample saktaG_7_FD_190141 | JGI IMG/M metagenome (GOLD analysis project Ga0265592, IMG submission 190141) | Saline water microbial communities from Sakinaw Lake, British Columbia, Canada - sak_2010_1_5_120m | ecosystem: Environmental > Aquatic > Non-marine Saline and Alkaline > Saline ... | reverse complement strand
CTCGTATTTCGTTATTACGCTCTCCTTTACGTTTCCATCAGCTCCTATATCTACGTTCTCTATCTTCTTTACGTCCAATAACTCATAACCGCCTACTCCGTCTTCCACATATGTCGCTATCGTCTGCGTGTATGCCACGCCCGACGAATTATGTCCGCGTGAGCGGATCTCTTGTTTGTCTAAGAGGTCTCCGCCGATGTCCATGTACGTATTTACACTTTGGTTCAGTACGTTGTGATTCGAATCGTATTTGCGGTTTGTTAGCTCTTGATAACTCGTTACTATTTTTTTGTTTTCCGCGTCAACAATGAATTCTCCGGCGCCGTCCGTTTTATATACCGTTATCTTTTGGAATCCCGCGTCGCCTCGCGCGTTTATGTTTAGATTTTCCGTGATTCGTTCCGATGTTTGTTTTTCAATTCCATCGGAGTCCATTACGAATGTACTTGTTGTTTGTTTTTCGGCATTCCCGTATTTATCAAAATCGTCCATTTCTGTTACGGTTACTGTTCTGCTCACTTTATTCGCGCCTGTTTCTTCTTTCGCCGCGTACTTTACAACCTCACTTCTCGTCGCGTTTCCGCGTCTGGCGGCGAGCGCGCTCTCGTAAACGTTTTGTATCACTTTGTGATCGCTAAGAGTATCTTTTCCTGTGTCCGCGTCTTTTACGAAAGTATCGATTCTTTCACAAGTCACGTTGCCATACATGTCGTATTCTTCATAGCTTATTTCCTGACGGTCCCGCAATATTTCTTGCGCGGCATCCTCGTAATTGAATATTACTGATGCTTTCGTCCGGTTATGAATGTCAAAAATTTCGTTTTCAATCAGCTGAAGTTCGTCAAACGTAAATTCTCCTTCGTCATAGTATTCCCGCGCTACGGTTTGTTTTTCAGCATTCGCGCGTGCGTCAAAATCATTCGCGTTTGTTTCTATCGTTTGTCGAGAGAGAGCATTTTCTTCGTCTACCAGAATACGGCATGCCCCTGCATTTTCTATTTCGCATTCCGAATACTTCGTTATTACGCTTTTTGTTACGTTTCCATTCGCAGTGATTCCGGTATTAACTATCACTTTCGCGTCCAATAAATTCGTTTTAAGTTCATCTGTGTAGGTGGCAATAATCTGTTGATAAGCTGTTCCCGATTGATGAAATCCGCGTGAGCGAATTTCTTGAACTTCCAAAGGCGATTGACTCGCCTTCGTATCATACTCACACAATGTTTGGCTTACAACGTTGCCAGCGGAATCAAATCTACGGTTGGAAAACACCTGATAACTTGCTTCTACGGGCTTTCCGCTTAAATCGGTAATAAAATTCCCGTCCGCGTCGGTTCGAAATGTAAGAACGTGTTGTTGAGCGGCATTCCCCCGAAAGTCAATCTCAAAATTTTCCGTCTCGCGTTTTGTCGCGAGCTTTTCTAAAACATTTTCGGGATCCGTTACCCTGTCGGCAACGAACGTATTCGTTGTCTGGCGACGAGCGAATCCACGAGCATCAAATTCCTCAGTTTCCGTAAGGACTCTGTCTATTTCAGTCTGCAAGTTCTTCTCTAAAGCGTTGTAGCGAATAATTTCCGTACGCGCGGCGTTACCTCGCCTGGCGCCGACACGATTCGTATAATCGTTCTTTACGGTTTTCAAGTAAGAAAGATCCGCTACGGTTCGGCTTGTCATGTCACTCCATACAATTTCCGTACGGTCTAAAACATTGCCATAATAGTCGAACTTGTGATTCTCAACAACAGTGGTTATGTCGTATACAGCGTTTCCCTTTTCATCCATCTGGAAACTATCGATAGTCTGGCGAAGAACATTTCCCTCGGCAGAGAACATGAAATTCGTTACTTTCCGTCTTTCGATTTCTTTTCTTTCACCTTCATCGGTGTATAAAAATATTCCGCGCTCTTCCTCTCGCGCTCGGCGATTAGCCGTATACGAAAGGTATAGGACAGTCTCTTCTTGATTTAGCTGATACTCGCCGTCATCTGCCAAATACGTCTTAATGTTTTGAGAGCGGATGTTCGCGTTTTGGTCAACTTGCTTTTCGTCAAACTGGTCTCTAAATTCCAAGCTGTTTTCCGTGTCTATTTTTTCCTGAACTTCGCCCTCAATCGAATACATTATTTCCTGAACACCGGATTTATAAAATATTCCGCGGGAATTTTGCGCGTATGTGTTTTTTGTACTTTTAAAAATTTTCCCATCGGCGTGATAACTTTCAGTCGAGGAGATTCTTTCCTCGCCGGCTTTTCCTTCATACACACTTAATTCCTGAATCACCTCTTTACTGTCCGCGGATCTCTCAGCTATATCATAAGTTTCCGTCTTAACCAAAGTTCTCCCATCATACACGTAGTCCACTCGAATCTGTGGTGTTCCATCATTCGAATAGAGATGATAGGCATAGTCCACTCTTTCATATCCTTTTTCTCCAAAGAAAACGTCAGTCTCTTCCAACTCGCCGAGACCCATTGTTTTCGTTTCAGTCTCACTTAGATTCGAAACAGAATACGTCTTGGTTTCAGTTAACTTATCTTCGCTGTCATAAGAATAGTCTTTTCGTTCCCACGGCACATACTGCTCTTCGTCTTCATCTTTAAAAAATCGCGAAAGCGAATACTGCACTTTTTCTTTATCTTCTTCACCGGAATATACAGCGATATTTTCGAGTCTCGCTTCGTCTTCAACCAGCCAATCTTCCTGCCTTAGATCTGTGGTTAAATATGTGCGGGTTTCATCAAGAGTTGCCGCGTCGCCCGCTTTTTCGTAATCGTAAATAGTAATTCTATTGTGATGATTTACTCCATTGTCATCTATGATGTACTCATCAAGAACATAATCTATTTTCTCTTCTTCGTCGGAACCTTTGTAAAATGTTTGACGCGAAAGAAGATTATCGCCAAGTTCATTTTTCCAATCGGCAGTCGTAAGCTCAAGCTCTAATCCTTTGATTCTGTACGTTCTTGTCTCTTCCAGATTGGCATCATCCGCGTCGGAACTATAATGGTATAAAGTCACTTCCGTCGGCAAAATGTCTTCACCATAACCTGAAAAAACATGATCAATTCTCTCCTCGCTCTTCTCGCCCGAATATACTGTTCGTCTAATCATTCTGTCTTCCGTCAAAAGTTCTCGGTTCGTCAGCTCTTTCTTGGATCCGATAAACGGGTCTCCTTCGTCGGGCTCGATCTCTTCCGCGTCCGCTTCCCACGCGCTCGTATTTAGTCCGGAAATGTCATACGAAACAAGCTCCATCAAACGACCCGATGATTTCCCACCCTCGTATTCATAGACATTGATCTGCATGGGATTGCCGTCGGCGTTATGATCTTCAAGAGTGTAATAAACCGCGCCGCCCCCTTCGGAACTCTTCTTTTTCTTTAGAGGTAAATCTTCTTTGTATTCCTGCTTACGCAAATTTTTGTTGTTGATTAGAAGCATTAAGTCTTCGGTATCCTGTTTCTGCCGAATAATTTCTTCGTGTTTGCTTTGCTGGCGGCGGAGATAGTACGGCGCGTACGCGGTGGAATCCTGCTGATCCTGCATCGATGGAAGAACTTTTTCAATCCCTTCTTGGCGGCGTTTGTATGAGAGCAGATCAAAGTTCGTTATCTCTATTTCTTCGGCATTCTCATCCATGACGGCAGTTCCAGAAACTTGTTCAGGAATACGCGAAAGAGTAGAAGCGGATGAATAATGAAATATTGAAGCGTCCAGAGAATAAGAAATCTGCTGAAAGAAAAATGTAAACGCGACAAAAAAGGATATGACCTTAAGCCATATCCTTTTTTGAGGGTTGTACCACAAATCAATAAACGAAAAGCGGCGCGCGAGATCAAAGGTATCCCGCTCGGATTTTACGGCATTGCTATTCTTAGTTGTGAACCACTTTTTGATAAGTCCCATGTTCATACGATCCGCCTCCGCGAAACTTCTTCAACACATTCAACAATACTTTTTTAAACTCTTTAAAAACTCTTCCTAAAAAAACCACTTCCTGAGTGGTTCCCATAACTGCCGTACATTAGAAGTATAACATATATAGGGGAGTCTGGCAATGCATAAAAGTACCTTTTTGAAACACTAACATAAACCGTCTTTTCACTTACAGTCCTTTTACTCATGAACCCCTTCAAGTAGTAGGAAAAAATAGAACTATCACACTTTTTGATACTTAACCATATCGTAGGGGCGGACCCATGTGTCCGCCCGTTTCTTTACGCATCATGATGTTTCAAATGTACAATTATTTTTTTTTAATTGATTTAAGGGCGCACACGCGGGTGCGCCCCTACGGTGTTAAATGACCTTGTGATTTTTCGGATTAATACGCAGACAGGCACGAAGGCCTGTTCCTACACAATTACTGTATCTGACGGGCACAAAATATTGTGCCCCTACGTGTTTTGTTAAATCATTTAATCGCAATGTCCCCGGAATAATTTTTTGATAATCATTCCGTAGTGGCACAATATTTTGTGCCCGTTTATTGTCATAATGCCGTGAATATGGTTCGACATAACAACAAATTCATCCAATTCAACATTGTGATAATGTTTAGGGAATTCTTCCCAACATCTTTGTGCGATATTTCGGGCACAAAATATTGTGCCCCTACGTATTTTACCAATAAATTCTGTCGGTTATCGGTTATTTTTCTCTGCCATACTCGTAAAGGCGGACCTATGCGTCCGAGCTTTTCCATTATCCAAATTGGTGTCGGGGGGAATTTCGTTTTTATGCTCTACACATTATCCGCGATTTTTCGGCTAAGTTTTTTTGCGATTTCCAAAGATCGTTTATTAACAAAACTTCCGCCCTTAATGTTGAGTATCTTGGCATTAACGATCGCGTCCGATATTTTCTCGTGCGCCGCGCGCACAATACGGCTGAAAGATTGTTGTGAAATAGCCATCATCCCGGCCGCCTCACCCTGACTCATTCGAAGATGATCCTGCAGTCTGACCGCCTCATATTCCTCCAAAGAAATTGTAATTTCATCCGGTTTGCCGGGACGACCTTGCGGACAAAAAAGATCAATCCTCGGCTGTTGATGAATTATTTTCTTTTTCTGAGGCCGACCTTTCCGCGCCATTGGTTGTCTCCCTTTTCCCAATCCCTCGTCTATCCATTACCCATAAGTTTGGGGAGGGAATAATTGTTCGTAGAATCAAAGATGTTTTTTACTAACATTCGCCTCCGACCAGTCTCTGCCACCACCATCCTCGTAGGTTGGTGGTGGCTCTTCACACCACTAACCTACGAGGTTGGTGGTGTCGCGAACGACCGCCATTAACAAAATACCCCGAGTTCAACCTCGTAGGTTGGTAGTAAAGAACACTACCAACCTACGAGGTTGAACTCCCACCAACCAAACTTATGGGTAACGATAGAATTCCCCGTAGGGGCACGGCATGCCGTGCCCTTACAATGTTAAATCATCTTCCAACCCGTCTCCAAAATTCTTTCCATGGAAACCGCGTACCGGGACACTCTGTTTTCGCGCCGCAAACCTGTCCATGCCCCAAAATCTTAGTTTTCGGTATTTTGTAATAAGCCCTCAATGTGTTCACCAGATATATGAGCGAATTCAACTGCTCAGTCGAAACATCATCCACAGAAAAATTTCCGACAAGACAGATCCCGATCGCTCTGGAGTTCATGCCGTCCGCTTTACAATGAGCACCGTCTGTCTGTTGTATCCAACGAGGGGACATCTCAATTTGACCGTTATCTTTGCCGCAAGTGCCGTTATCGATCACAAAATGATACCCGACACCTTTCCATCCACGTTTCAAATGTGCTTTATTGAATTTCGCGGAATTACCATTATCGGTCGCGCTGTGGTGTATCACGATATAATTCCACTTCATAGCCGGATACAGTGTAATTAAATCTTTTCGTTCCGCCGCTTTTGGCACGTATAGGCGTCTGCCTATGTCTATATCGCGTACGTCTCCGATATTGTTCACACTTCTAATGGTCTCAACGTCGACATCATACATTTGAGATATGCGCCAAAGCGTCTCACCCGGAGCCACAGCATGATAACATCCCTGCCTCATAATATTCACGCCCAAATCAAGAGATGGAACGGCACTATTCATACGAACGGTTTCAATATGCCTTGCCGTGCATGATGACAGCATCACCATCAAGATGCCGGACATTATGATCATTGAAAAAAAATTTTTGAGTTTATTCCTCATACACTCCAAATTAAGTTTTCTCACTCAGAGCAAAAATGGCTGAAGCCATTATAAGGCACACCTCACGAAAAATCCATCAAAATCCAATTCCAAATCGTAGGAGCATGGCATGCCGTGCTCTTACAATTTTAATTGGATTTTTTTTCAATTAAAATCGCGACAAAAATACTTAATTCATAAAGAAATATCATCGGACCGGCAAAAAGAAGCATGTTAAAAACATCCTGTGTGGGCGTTATGATCGCGGCGAATATCAAAATAGCGAGTATCGCGATATGTCTTTTTTTCTTCAGTGTACGCGTTTTCACGAAACCCGCGTCAGCAAGACAGACGACAAAAACAGGAAGTTCAAAAATAATTCCGCCTGTTAAAATTAACGCGTTAAAAAACGATATATATTTTCCGAGAGAAATTTTTGGAGACGCGATCTTTCCGCCGAAACCTATAAGAAAATCAAGCGCTTTTGGTATCGCCGCGAAATAGGAAAACGCGGTGCCGATAAAAAAAAGTACAAGAGCCGCCCAAAACCATAGCGCGATCCGCCGGCGCGTATTTTTTTCCGCCGCGGGACTTAAAAATGCCCACATCTGATAAAGCAGAACAGGAAAACTGACAATGAATCCGGCGAGCAGTACAACTTTCATATACGCGACAAACGCTTCCGTGGGGCTGATAAAAATCAACTCACCAGTCAATCCTGAGATCGGACGTTTCACAAACCCCATAATTATGTGTCCCACGGAAAAAGAAGCCGCCGTGCCGCAGGTAAGAGCGGCAAGATAATACAATATCCGCGATCGCAGTTCTTCCAAATGGCTGACAATATTCAGTTTTCCGGGTTCTTCGGGACAAAGTCGACTCATCAGATTATTTTTCGAGTTTTTCGTCCTTTATCTCGGTAAATTCCTGTGTGCCTTTTTTAAATTCACTGAGAGCCCGCCCCAATGATCTTCCGATTTCAGGTAATTTCGCCGCGCCGAAAATTAAAAGCGCTATCACCAGTATCAGCAATATTTCAGGTAATCCTAATCCAAGCATATATCCCCCTTTTCGTAGAGGCACATTGCATGTGCCCGTAATTGATCTTTATGAATTACGCCGCGTTCCTTACCAATCCCGATCCCGTTCGGACGCATATAATATTCGGGCACATGCAATGTGCCCCTACGATATTAAACAATTCATTTCGCGCCCATAACCTCTTACGTGGTTAATTTGGAGGTCTGTTGCACCGGCGCGTAGATTTCCGCTAAGTTTTCGAAATGCACGATTATTTCGCGATAAATGTTAACAGCCTCAAACGTCATTAGTCCCGTCAAAATAAGTACAACTATCGAAACCAATATCTTCGTCAGAAGTTTTGTTTTGGGCCGCGCCCACAAAAGCAAAAGAGCCAAGGGACCGAAAAATAAAATTGCACCGAAAACGACCGCGGGATTAAAATACCATTTTTCGCGATTTTCTTCCGTTTGCGGATACTCTGAACCGTTTGCTTTTTTCATATTATTGAACAGGCACGCTTGAACTCATAAAGCGTTACAGCAACAGCGGCTGTAACATTAAGCGATTCTACCCGCCTTTTAATCGGAATATGGAAAAACATATCCGCTTTACTTTTTATTTCAGGAGATACTCCTCTTCCCTCATTACCGAAAACGAGAACAAAGGAACCCGCGTTTTTTTTAATTTCAGAGAGCTCCGTAGTATTTTCCGTGCCGAGAGTGCTGACAATAATTTTATACCCATTCCGTCTAAACGCGTCCAAAAAGTCAGCTCCGCAATAATGGATCGGAACATCAAAAATCGCGCCGCTTGACGCGCGAATAACTTTGGGATTATAAATATCCGCGGACTCACCGGTAAGCAATACCGAATCAACTCCAAACGCCGCGGCGCTTCTGATGATCGTACCGAGATTTCCGGGATCCTGAATACCGTCACAAACAAGTACTAAAACATCTTTCTTACACGAAACCGTTAACTCATTTTCATTTTTTTTTACGACAGCAAGAATCCCCTGAGGCGTACGCAAAGAAGATATCTTTCTGAAAGCGTCATCTTCCGCCGAGTAAACACGCACTCCGTTTTTTTTCAATTTCAACAGTAAATTTTCGTTAGATCCTTTTCCCGCGAACGTGCGCGAGAGAAGAACAAAATCAAATACACACGCTGTCAGGCTTATGTCGTTGACAATTTTTAATCCTTCAACCACAAACAGACCTTTCGCATCTCTAACTCCTTTATTTTTAAGAAGTTGTCGTATTTCAAGCAATATCCGTTTATCAGCTTTTTTGATCATGATTTTTACAATACGGCAGGGGCGCGCCAGTCTCTACACTTTGATTTTTATCTCTCAAACTGTCCGAGTTTTTCCCACCACGCGTTACTGTCCCAATTCTTTGTTTCGAGCCAAAGGTTACGAGCGCTTTTAGTATGAAGATATTCCGGCGCTTTTTTAAAAAATTTTTCCGCCGCGGGGAACCCCGCGTCAACATACTCTTTTGCCTGAATCAAACATTCAAGGATATCAGCGTCTCTCGCGATTATGCTTTCTTTTGTTTTTTGCGCGTCATACTCCCGCCGCGTATCAGACAGTTCTTTTTTTATATCTTCGTCCAAGTCCGATATTTGTTCCTTAAACGCGAGTTTTTCCGCTTGCCGCACATTTATATATCTATGCGCCACTTTGTGAAGATCATTTATGCGCGCTTCGTGCAGATCATTAAAAAGCGACATCATTAAAACTTTAGACGAGTCAACTTTTTCCATTTTAGATAGAACATATCCGATAACCGCGCACCTGAAACTGTGATCGGCAACACTTTCCGCGTCTTTAATACCGGTCATCCACCACCCGCTTCTTTTAACTTGTTTCAGTTTACCTGCCTCCGCGAAAAGATCCAGTATTGTTTCATGGTTCATAATAATTTCCTTGTTATCCTTATTTACATTCTCTTTTTTATCTCATAACAAAAAAGCGCCGCGGCAACCGAAGCGTTGTATGATAGCGCCGCTCCTCCCATAGGTAAACTCACGGCTTTATCCAAACACTTTTTTACTCCGGGACGTATCCCCTTGCCCTCGGCACCGATAACCAATGCCGCGGGAGGAGTAACTTTCAGATCCGAGCGCATTGACTCTCCGTCTATTTCCGCGCCAACAATATAAAAACCCCTGCTTTTAGCCTTATTTATCGCGGTCGCGATATTTTCGACCCGCGCGATCTTAACATAATTTTCGCCGCCAGAGGCCACCCTTAAAACCGTTTCATTAACCGCCGCGGATCCATGCGCGGGCAAAACAACGGAAAAACCTCCCATGCAGGCAAGTGTCCTGATGATCGAACCGAAATTTTGAGGATCGGTTATGCCGTCCAGAAAAACCGGAACTCTCTTTTCTTTCACGGCCTCGTCTAAGATCCCGAAAAAAGAAGAATAGACATATTCCTCTATTTCCGCCATCACACCTTGCGCGCGCGCGTCTTTTAACTCACTTTCCAAACGCGCGCGCGTGACCGGCACAAAATCAAGCCGGGCATTTTTGGCCGCGCGAACAATTTCTGAAAGATCAGTTCGCTCTTGCAAATACAGCTTTTTAATTGTTTGGGGAGCGGCCTTAATGCGCTCAAGTACAGGGTTTTTTCCATATAATTTCATCTGTTCATCTTTCTCCGCGTACATAGTGTTTGTCATTACTTAAAACAAAGATTATGCCGCGAGCGCCAGCAGAACACCCATAATCAAAATGCTTATCCCCGCGAAATATATCTTTTTTTGTAATTTTTTTTCATACCATTCAACTATTTTCAAAACAAACGATTTCTTAACCACAAACCCCATCGCTCCGCCAAAAACAGAGAGAGCCCCGAAAAATAAAATAACCCATGGGATACTGCAATATTTTGCCGCGATCATCATTAAAACCCCAATACCCAATTTAATTCCTGACGCGTAATAGATCCTATTGCCTTTTTTCACATATTCAATCACTTTTTTCAGAGTATCCGGCCGTAAGACCGCCAAACATCCACAGAGAATAACAAAAATCGAAACTAATTTGACAATTAAAACCATCTTTCCCCTCCTTGTTGGTAAACCGCCCGCAAATTTTTAAATAGGGACAATTTTTAAATAGGGACAGACACCTATTTAATTTTAAATAACGTAAGACTTGCCCCCTTAATCCCCGAAAATTCCCTTCATTATACCTATTACTTTGTCGACATCACTTTCTCCGGTATCTTCCGTAAAACTGCCTATCGCGTTCGTTACTTTGTCCACAACCATATTTTGTAATGCCTTTTTCAAATACGGTCCCGGATAAAATTTGGGATCATCCATACTCCCTTTGATCTTAAAATCAAAGATTATTTCGCCCGGCGCGGATTGTAAATACGTGATGACCTCTGAAATTGGTACCTGCCAATATTTAAATCCAACACTGCCGCTTTTCCGGCTAAATTTTAGATCTCTTATTTTAAGCGTGTTCATTGAACCAATATCATCCCCGTCAAAATTAAAAACAAGCGTCCCTGAACATCTGCCGCTATCAATGACGATCGGCGAAAACTTTTCATAATACGGTTCCAGCAAAGTCAGATCAATATTCGCGATCTCAAAGGTATTGGACATCTTGATACGACTCCCGGTTGGGTCAAGAGAAATCACCCAATCGACACGCTGAGAGCTATCCCCGTTCAAAACGCCGCTCCCACGACTCTCTACCAATAAAACCTTTGTATAATCATCGCTCAATTTTACATTTATCACGCCGTTTATGTTTTCACACCTCAATTTGGCAATGTTGTTCGGTAAAAACCGATCCAAAAAAAACACCTCTCCGCCATTGATTTGAACCGTATCAGTCAGTTTTACAAGACCCGAAATGTCTTTCTTCATTTGTTTCGGAAAAAAACCGAATCTTTTTTTCTGTTTTTTCACGTCCGTAAGAACCTTTTTTTTCGAGGGCGCGGGTTTTACTGCCATTACTTGCCCCATCTCGGCAAGATTGACTTTACCTTTTTCTGACCGCTCAACGGTTATGACAGGATTCTCCGCGCGAATGGACGTTATCTCTATCCCGTCCCATATGTTCTTCCCCTTTTTCTGATAGCGGCACGAAACAAGATCAACGTTCACAAGAAACTTTGTCAAATACGCCTTCGGATTTTTTATACTGATTCCTTTCATCGTAAAAACATCGCGGTCAAGATCGAACTCTATCTCTTTTATCGAAAGATAGGGCGGTAAATTGTTCCTTATAATCGATTCAACTGAATATTGAAAAATGTCGTATCTGTAATGATACACGATTGCCGCCGTTAAAACTAAAAATACGAGTAAAATAATTCCGATTTTTTTCATTTCCACACCCCTTCAATATCTATTCCGCAAACCCCGCATTTTCCGTCTTCTAAAAAATCTTCCGAAAATTCCGCCGAAACGGACCTTTGAACTAAAACAGTCCCGCATGTCGGACAAACAGTATCACCCGGAGCAGAGACATTTCCTAAATATACGTATTTGAGACCGGCTTTTTTTCCTATTTCCGCGGCCCGGAGCAAAGTTTCAACAGGTGTTGGCGGCATCTCCCGCAATTTGTGCTCCGGATGAAAACGGCTGATGTGCCACGGAATGTCTTTCCCCGTTTCAGACAAAAAACCAGCAATTCCACCCAGTTCTTCTTCCGAATCGTTTTTATCGGGAATGATCAAAGTTGTAACTTCAAGCCAAATTCCCCTGTCTTTCATTCGACGTATAGATTCAAGCACTGGCTGTAAGCGTCCGTTACAGATATTTTTATAAGATTCGTCATTAAAAAATTTGAGATCAACATTTGCCGCGTCAAGATGAGGAGCTATCTTGTCGATCGCCTCACGCGTCATAAATCCATTTGTCACAAAACTATTTTTTAATCCGCTTTCTTTGGCGAGAATCGATATGTCATACGCGTATTCAAAAAATATAGTCGGTTCCGTGTACGTATATGAAACGCTTCGGCATTTATTTTTTATCGCCAAACTTACCACGCGCTCCGGTGAGACCGACTCGCCTTGAAACCGTCCGTCCTTAACTTCCGCCCGCGCTATCGTCCAATTCTGACAAAAGGAACATTTAAAATTGCATCCCGCCGCGGCTATGGAATACGCGTCCGTTCCCGGCAAAAAATGATAAAAAGGTTTTTTTTCAACAGGGTCAGCATTCGCGGCGATTATTTTTCCGTATGAATACGTATACAATACTCCATCGTCATTTTTTCTAACGCCGCATATTCCAAATTTACCACACGGAATCTTACAATGATGCGCGCAAAGACGGCAGAGAACAACTCGCGCCTCCAGCGCGTCCTGAAACATCGCTTTTTTAAGCATTTCCTGTCCTATTCACCATTAACAAGCGTGGGAATCTATAACACAAAAATCCGACACCTTTTCATCTCAAGAGATCCCCGCGTCCGCGAGGATGACAAGAGGTTGACAATGAGGATGACAAAAGGGTGGGCGTCATTTCCGCGCCCCTTGTTGTCATTCCCGCACCCCTTGTTTGTCATTCCCGCGCCCCTTGTTTGTCATTCCCGCGCAGGCGGGAATCTCTGTAACTGTACCCCTCATTTGAACGTTGACGGACTACTATTACACCGGGAAAAGTATTTTTGCGTTCAAAAGGGCGACTTTCTATGCCCCTGACAGACAAAAATTTATTTCACAATGCAGTAGCCAAAACATGTTCCACTATCGTTTTACAGCTTTTCGACCTCAAGCGGTTCCTGTTTCTCCTCATCCTGAAACACATCATCAATTTTGATTGCCGAACCCAGATTCCGCTTAAAACGTTTTATATGTCCATCGCCGGTTCGATAGGATTCCGAAGCCGTTTCCAGATTTTTTCCTATCACAGTAAATTTTTTATAGAACAAATCAAAATCCTTCTCAAGGCTTGAAAGTAAATTCTGAAGTTTTTTCGCGCCGCGCGCGATATCGATATTTCTTACCCCAAGCATAATAATTTGCAGAAAAGCGTAAAATGTGTTTGGGCTTACGGGCACAACTTTTCGCTCTGTCGCGTATTCATACATCTGGCTTGGACTGCCGAGATAATTTTTATCCGCGATCGTTTCGTAATAAATTGATTCCGACGGTATAAAAAGCAGTGCGAATTCACTTGTTCCCTTTTCCGGCCGAACATACTTATCTTTTATGAGATTAACCTGTATTTTCAAAGCTCTTTGATAATTTGCCCAATGAATTTTTTTCTCATCAGGATTACTTTCCTCCAGATACTTTTGGTAATCTTCTTTCGGAAATTTGGAATCGATCGGAATAACCACGTCTTTATATCTCACCACCGCGTCAACCCTGTCGCCTTCAGCAATAGTATATTGCCTTTCCCATATACCTTTCGGCAATACTCGTTCCAGCATCTCTTCAAGTATTATTTCTCCGTAATTACCCCGAAGTTTGGGCATTTGCAGGAGATATTCGAGAGATTTGCCCAATTCCTGAACCTTTTCCTGCTGTCGGGCAAGGGTGCTTACAACTTCTTTCATTCCCGCGATATTTTCCAATGTTTTGATCGCGTTCGCGGAAAGAGAATCCTTAGATTTTTCGACCTCAATACGGGTTTGATCCATAGTCTGGCGTATCCTATCGGAAAAATCGATAAATTTAGCGTTTAAAATTGTTTCGATCGATTGCGTTTTTTCTCTGCCGGAAGTTAACTGACGAAGCAAAACCGCGACAACCCCAACTAAAATCACCAATAGCACCACAATAATAATTTCCATTTAAACAGGTCTCCTTCGTACACGCCGCATGTTCTTCGTTCCTTTTTACACACCAACATACAGCGTACCCCCTTGAACCATGAACCGTCTACCATCTACCATGAACTATAAACCATGAACCGACTTCACCCATGCACCGCTTTTCCAAAAACGGCGCGCGCCGCGTCACTCGCCGTTTCCGCGAACGTCGGATGCGCGTGAATAATTTCTGCCAGTTTATCCACCGGCAAACGCGTTTTCATGGCAGCAATAAACTCATGTATTAATTCCGCGGCATTATGCCCGACAATATGAACGCCTAAAATAGAGTGATCATTTTTGTCCGCGATAATTTTTATAAAACCTTCCGTTTCGCCTTTTACCAAAGCCAATCCATTGGATTTAAAAAACTGTTTTCCGAGCGCGATATCAATACCTTTTAAACGCGCCTCTTCCTCAGTCATACCGATACTCGCCGTTTGGACTTCGGAATATACCACGTGAGGAACTAATCGGTATTTTATTTTTTCCGTAGGAGCGCCCGCGACCGTTCTCGCGGCGAGCTCACCCTCAGCCTGAGCCGTATGCGCGAACATCGGCGTCCTTATAACATCTCCCGCGGCGTATATGTTTTTAACATTTGTGCGCGTAAATTCATCGACCGGAATAAATCCGTCTTCGTCCGCGCGAACATCCGTATTTTTAAGAAAATCAGGTGAAACCGAAGAAACTCTTCCTGCCGAGACCAAAACAATATCATATGTTTCCTTTATCACTTCGCTCTCTACCTCCATTTCCGCCGTTACTCTTTCATTTTTAACCGAAACGTGTTTAACTCTGCCTCCGGTAATGACGTTTATACCGTCTTTTTTGAAAATAGCCCCTAAGCTGCGCGAAACTTCTTTATCCGCTGCGGGAAGAAGACAATTTTCGGTTTCGACAATTGTTACATTGACACCTATCGAATTAAAGAATGAGGCAAACTCAACGCCTATCGCTCCGGCTCCAACGATCAGAATTTTTTCGGGAACAGTATCAAGGCGTATAGCTTCGGAACTTGTAATAACATACTTTCCGTCACACTTGAACGCGGGTAATTCTTTCGATTTAGATCCTGTCGCGATCAGAAAATTCGCGGCCCCCACATCTCTCCAAGAGCCGCCTTTTTCGGAAACCCTCACTGTATTGTTATCAAGAAAACACGCTTCCCCGATCAATAGGTCTATGTTATTCTTCCGAAAAAGAAAATAAAGTCCTTTTTTCAGCGCTTCAGCGTCCTTTTTGCTTTTTTCCGCAAAACCGGACAGATTCGCGCCTCCGCATTCTATTTTCCCCATACACACGGAAGCGTTATCTTTGATAGTTCTAAATTTTTTCGCGCTGTCAATTAACGATTTAAGAGGAATACACCCCTCATTCAAGCACACCCCTCCGAAGCTGTCTCTCTCTTTTTCCACCACCGCGACCTTCAATCCCAATTGACTGGCTGTAATAGCGGAAACAAACCCCGCCGGCCCCGATCCGATCACCAAATAATCATATTTTTTATTCATTTCTTTTTTCATTCAGCTTACTGTCCTTTTGCGTGTCGGCGTAATAATTTATGAGCACTTTTATAAAACATATCACGTCGTCTTTTTCCTCTTGTATTCCATTATCTTACAGGAAAAGACATCTTTTGGAAACTAAAAACATCTTTGAATTAACTTTGCGGGTATCCGACGGGCACAAAATATTGTGCCCCTACGTATTTTACTAATAAATTCTGTCGATTATCGGTTATTTTGCTCTGTCGCCTTCGTAGGGGCGGACCCATGTGTCCGCCCTTTTCTCTTTTCTTTATCCGAATGATAATACCAAGTACAAAAAATAATTACCCAAAAGGAGAAGAGATCCCGGGCTTGACCCCAGGGCTGGCTCATGCTGTAATGTTTTTTACTAACATTCACCTCCGTCCAGTCTCTGACACCACCATCCTCGTAGGTTAGCGGCGGCTCTTCACGCCGCTATCCTACGAGGTTGGTGGTGTTTTCCGAACGGGCATTAACACAATACCATACGTGCAACCTCGTAGGTTGGTAGTAAAGAACACTACCAACCTACGAGGATGCACTCCCACTATCCCCGAATTCCCCTACCAGATCGGCTCATGTAGCATGAGCCGACCC
>Ga0265592_1000717_pt1 | contig 16182 bp, 23 predicted proteins | sample saktaG_7_FD_190141 | JGI IMG/M metagenome (GOLD analysis project Ga0265592, IMG submission 190141) | Saline water microbial communities from Sakinaw Lake, British Columbia, Canada - sak_2010_1_5_120m | ecosystem: Environmental > Aquatic > Non-marine Saline and Alkaline > Saline ... | reverse complement strand
ATACCGTAACCTTCATTTTACCTGCAACATCCTCCCCTTGTCTGCCTCCTAGATGGAAACCACTATTGTAGACGCAATCTATTATCGAATCGTTCTATATTATCTTAATCATTCACGCCCTAATACTGAGAGATGTTTCCGGTAGAATAATCACGATATCCTTGAATTGAGTGAGATTGTCTCATAGGAAGTGAATCATGGGGACCATGGATGCTCGATTCAAGATGTTTTATATATTCTACGCCATATTGGTTAATCGATAAGATAGAGAATCATTCGGTGTGCTGACATGACGATAATTATCTGCCTCGTGGGACAACACTACCGTCGAGCCTTCGACGGGATAAGGTACTGGAGCAAGGTACACGGAATAACCAAGCTCTACCTGCTCCACAGCGACACTGAGGCAGAGGACAACCCCTTCGCCTACATGAGCGAGACCAACGCCGAGGAGCTCAGGGAGAGGCTGGAGATCTTGGACCCCATAATGGTGGGGTTCAACCCCATGGATCAGAGGAGCGTCTTCCGCACCATCTGGGGCATCATGAGCCAGGCGAGGGACGCGGGCGAGGAGGTGCTCATAGACATCACCAGCACCACCAACACGGCAATGGGCATTGCGCTCACCATCGCCCTCATGTTCCGGAACGCCCGCGTCTACAGCGTACCAAGCGCCGACCCCGGCTGGTACGTCAACGGGAAGCCCGGGGACCCATCCTTCGAGAAGTGGTTCGAGCGCGCGCGGGATCAGCCCAGCAGGGACCCCACGGAGATACAGCTCCCAGGCTACAGGCTGGAGCCCAGCAGCAAGCACGAGGAGAAGGAGTGGGAGCGAGAGAAGAAGCTCCTTGTGCTGCTGAGGGAGAACGGCGGCGAGGCCGATAGCATCAGTGACATCATCAGATGGTTCGGGCACAAGGCCGCCAACAGCACCCTCAGGAACAGGTTCAGCAGGATCGTAGCCCGGCTGGAGATGAAGGGCCTCGTGGACGCCGAGAAGGGCAGCAAGATGAAGGTCATAAGCCTCACCGAGTTCGGCGCCATATTCGCGGAGGCCCTCGACGAGGGCGCAGCACAACCGACATCTAACTAAACCCGCTTAGTTTATTTTTTAATACAAAAGAGAGCCATAAGTTCGATCGTTCTTTTCTTAACTCTTTAACTTGTGGAGCGCAGCAGCTCTCGATGTAATATCGCTGACGTGCGTGAGTCTTAGAGGTATTAGGCTCCACGTCGGGCAACCACGTTTTCAGCTATCTTTTTATTGAAGTCATGCAGTCTCCACAAATAACTGAGGGTAACAAATGAAGGCACAGGTCACGTTGACCCCGGCTGAGGGGAAGAGGCTCATAGCCAAGGCAATATCCTGCATGGATTCCGTGCAGAAGGCCTACCAGGAGGGCACACTGATCATCGCCACGAGCACCACCACGGCCTACGTCGCAGAGGAGCTCACGGGCAAGGAGATCAACAAGGGGATGTTCACGGCGGGCGTCGTAACCAAGGAGGGCGCCAGCATCACCAAGGCTGACGGCAGGTACAAACACTACGTCTTCGATAAAGGGGCGCTGAAGGAGTGCACCACAGCTGAGCTCGTACCGTACCTGGCGAGGATGGGCCCCGACGACGTCATGATCAAAGGCGCCAACGCCATCGATCCCTTCGGCGCCGCCGGCATACTGCTCGCAGGCTCCGGAGGAGGCACCATAGGTACAGCCTGGGGCCACCTGATAAGGAACGGAGCCCAGCTAATCATCGCCGCAGGGCTTGAGAAGCTTGTCCCTGGTCCTCTGGACGGCGTGGCGCCCATGATGGGCACCGAGGCCATCGACAAGGCCATGGGGTGGAAGTGCGGCATGATGGTCGTGCAGGGCCAGATCATCACAGAGATGGAGGCCATGAAGCTGCTCTTCGGCGTCGAGGTGATACCGGTGGCCGGCGGAGGGATCGACGGAGCCGAGGGATGCAAGATATTCCTGTTAGAAGGACCCGCCGAAAACGTGGAGCTGGCCTTCGAGGTGCTCTCCGGGATAAAGGGGGAGCCCAAGCTCAGCACCAGCATCATGGAGAAGCCGAAGGACGCGTAGAGCCTAGGCCATCCACTCAATGTCTTCCGCGCCGTGGAAACGGGCGAACTCCTCTATGTTTCTCGACAGCTTATCCTCGTAGTCTTCCGTGGTGTTGAAGCCTTCCTCCACCCAGTATCCGCGTATGATCATCACGTTGTTCTCCCGGTCCATCTTGGGCTCGACCCGCGCGACGAGGCGGTCGCCGTAGAGAACCGGGAGATGATAGTACCCGTAGACCCGCTGATCCTTGGGGACGTAGGTCTCGAGGCGCCCCTCGAACCCGAAGAGCTCCATGATACGCTCCCTGTTCCACATCATGTTGTCGAAGTAGACGAAAAGCCGCACCTCGTCGAAGTCGAAGCCTGAGTCTAGCTCTTCAAGTCTATCCGTGTCTCCGGGGAGACAGTAGTACGGGTTCTTGTCTCCATCGACGCCGTGCTTCACGGCTTGTCCATCTGAGACGAGCCGATCCAATAGTTCCTGCAGTTGCTTGGATGTGCTGTTCATTTTTATCGACCATGGGTGATAGTACTTCCTCACCTCCTGGGGCTTGACCAACCCTAGGCAGCTCATGGTCTTCAACGCGAAGAACCTCGTCCTCTCCTCCTCGTCCGGCTCAGCGGTGTCCACGTTGGCAGGCAGCACGTTCTCGGCAAGATCATAGTATCTCTGGAAGTTCTCCCTGCGGTCGATCAAGAGTATCCCGGCGCCGAACAGCAGCTCCAGCGCTAATTTGGCGGGCTTCCAGTTCCACCAGCCGCCTTTCCTCTTTGGCCCCTCGAAGTCTTTGGACGAGAGGGGGCCCTCGTCTCTGATCCTGTTGAGGACCCTGTCAAGCAGCTCGGGGTCCGCCTTGCTCCTCTTACTGAACCTGACCCGCATCTCCTCTCTTCTTACATTCATCGACTCGATGTAGTACCTGTAGTCCTTGAATGGGACGTAGCAGGCAGAGTGGGCCCAGTACTCGAAGAGCAGCCTGTCTCTGTACGCCAACCCGTGTAGATCCTCTTTTTCGTACTGGCCGAGCCTCGTCCACAACGTGAGGTAGTGGGATCTCTCGACGACGTTTATGGTGTCGATCTGGAGGCAGCCGAGGCTGTCTATCGTGTCGTAGATGTCGTTTTTATCGACGTGATCCGGGAACCTGCCTACGCCTTGTTTCTCCAGCATCAGCCGTCTTACGGTCTCTCTGGTTACGGGCAAAACACAGGATTAGGCGTCTATAGGTTTTTAATGGTTGTCCAACCACGTGTCGATGGGTACTCTCATAAAACTCTGGTAGACCTTGGGCTCCTCGCGAAGATGACCGCCTTCTTCACGCGGGCACCCGCCCCACGTATATCGAGACCATCAAGGATAACGTTTCTCTGTTTATTGCCGAGGAGTTGACGCGGGTTGAAAAGGATAGAGCTATCCTTTAAAACCACCACTGTATTGTCTGAGTGCCATGTCCAAGAGGCCTGCTTGGGAGATCCAGCGAGAGGTGAGGGTGAAGGCCGAGGAGGAGGCCAGCCCCGAGTACGGGTGCACGCCGAACCAGAGGACCCTTCAGCAGCACATCAGTTTCGGCGTTGTCGTCCTCGACAAGGTGCCTGGCCCCACGAGCCACGAGGTGGCTTCCTGGGTCAAGAAGCTTCTCGAGCTGGACAAGGTGGGTCACGGGGGCACTCTTGACCCTAAGGTGACCGGTGTACTGCCTGTAACCCTCCAGGCCTCGACTAAGGTTGTGCAGGCTCTCCTCGAATCGGGTAAGGAGTATGTCTGCGTGATGAGGACCCACGGCGAGGAGAAGGAGCAGAGGGTCAGGGACGCGTTGAAGCTTTTCACGGGCGAGCTCTTTCAGAGGCCTCCGCTTAGATCCAGCGTCAAGCGTCGGCTGAGGACGCGCTGGATCTACGGCATCGATTTCCTTGAGGGCGACGGTAAGAACTGGCTCTTCAAGGTAGCTTGCGAGAGCGGCACATACATACGTAAGCTCTGCTACGACGTCGGCGAGTACCTGGGAGCGGGGGCCCACATGCAGGAGCTCCGGCGAACGAGGAGCGGCCCCTTCACGGAGGAGGAGGCGTGCACCATGTACGACCTCACGGAGGCCATCGACCTGAGGGACGGGGGCGACGAGGAGCCTCTGCACCGTCTCATCCGGCCGGTGGAGGCCGCGTTGGGGCTGCTGCCGAAGATCTGGATAAGGGACTCCGCGGTGGAGGCGGTGTGCAACGGCGCCCAGCTCGCCGTGCCAGGCATACTCAGGTACAGCACAGGCATGAACGTCAACGACCTGGTGGCGGTACTTACTCAGAAAGATGAAGCCGTAGCCCTCATGAACGCCGAAATGAGCAGCGGCAAGATCCAGGCGGAGAGCCACGGCATCGCGGCGACGCCTGTCAGGGTGATCATGCCCACGGGAGTCTACCCCAAGTCGTGGTGAGGGTGAGCGATCACTACTTTTCGCCGGAGCCCGGTTCGAGGCTCGAGTACGGCTTGATCGACACGGTTCTCCGCGGGAGGAGGTACACGTTTTTAACGGCTTCAGGGGTCTTCAGCGCCAAGAAGGTGGATAACGGGACAAGGATACTTGTCGAGACGATGACGGTGCCGGGTGAGGGGAGGTTCCTCGACGTGGGCTGCGGGATCGGCGTCATTGGGCTCGTCGCGGCGACGGAGAGCCCGTCCCTCGAGGTGACCTTGACCGACGTCAATCCTCGCGCCACCATGGTGGCGGCGAGGAACGTGGAGAAGATGAGGCTGGGGAACGTGAGGGTCCTGACCGGCAGCCTGTACGAGCCTGTCTCGGGGGAGGAGTTCGACGTGATCGTCTCTAATCCGCCGATCTCGGCCGGGATGAGGAAGGTGGTGGAGCCCCTCGTCAGAGGCGCATACAGTCATCTGTCTGGGGGCGGGTGTCTGGTTGTCGTCGTACAGTCCAACAAGGGTGGCAGGACCCTCGCTGGGTTTCTGGACGAGTGCTTCGGCGGGCACGAGGTCATTGAGAGGAAGAGCGGGTACAGGGTCCTATGCGCCTGTAGACGCTGATGCTTCACTCTGCTGTGGCTAGATTATGAAGTATTTGGGGCAGATCTCTTCCTTCGCGGGCCACACGTTGGAGCTTATGTTCTTGACGCCGGGTATCTGGGCGATCTCGATTCCCAGCTGCGAGTAGTGGGGCAGATCGTGGATCACGGCCAGCACCAGGAGATCGTGTTCTCCGACGGTCTTGGTGGCTACGATGACGTTCGGCATCTTGATGAGGGTCTCGAGGATGGTGTTCGGGTCGGCGCCTCTGCTGGTGGTGACGTCGATCTGGAACGCCGCTACGCCTTCGTAGCCTATCCTCTCCGCGTCGACGACCACGGTGCTTCCCCTGATCTCTCCCCTCTCGACCATCTGGTTGTAGTGGTTGATCACCGTGTCCGTGGACTTGTCGGCTTGGCCAGCGATCTTCCTGAAGCTGAGCCGCGCGTCGGCCGTGAGGGCCTCCGATATGTGGCGGTCCAGCTCGTTCATCGCTTGGCCTCCAGCAGCGGCTCGAGCTCGAAGTTCTGGGGGCATAGGAGGAACTGGTCGACCCATATGTTGGTCTGGACGTCGTTGACCTTGGTGTGGCTCTGTATGGTCTCCTTGAGGACGTTCATCTCGTTCATGTTGCGCTTCATGGCCAGCGCGAAGACGTCATAGCTTCCCATGCTGTGGGTGGCGAAGATTATGCCTTCCTGCTCCTTGAGGAACCCGATCACCTCGTCTATGCACGACGGCTCCGCGTCTATGCTGAAGTTGGCTATCACCTCTTTCCCGAACTTCCGCGGGTCCAGGAGGACCGTGGTGCCCTTCACCAGGCCGCTGCGTCTGAGCTTCTTGAAGCGTTTGATTATGGTGTCCACGGAGACTTCGCACTGGTTGGCGATGTCGGTGTACTTGGTGCGGGCGTCCAGCTGCAGCGCGCGCAGTATGGTGACGTCGGTGTCGTCTATCTTCATCTTTCCCTTCAACCCAGAAACCGATACAGCCATATTAAAAACGTTGTGCAGTCTTAAAATTTCTGGTTTAGACGGCGGTCCTTCGTTTATTCGGGTACGGGCTCTGCTTGTAGAGGGCGAGGGTGTTCCCTATGAGGTCTACTTGCGTGGCTCCGGTTCTGGCGGCGATCTCTTGGGATAGCTCGGTCTTCTGGGCCTTGTAGTCGTTGAACTTGACCTTGATCAGCTCGTGGTGCGCCAGCTCGTGCTTGATCCTCTCCAGCTGGCCGTCTGTGAGGCCGTCCCTGCCGATCTGGATGGAGGGCTTCACGCTCTGGGCCGCCGCCTTGAGCTTCCTCAGCTGCTCTCCTGTCAGGCTCATGGTTGTCCTCGCTCCTTGTTTCGCGCCGTGTTAAAAGGCTTGTTGTCTGGAAGTGTCAGGGCTGGGCTTCTGTGGTTGCCTGCCTTGTCTTGTCCGTGGTTGATGTGTTGTGTTATAGGTTTATAATTGTGGGTGGGTATTGAAGCTAGCTGGAGCCCGGTCGTCTAGTGGACAAGGATAGAGGCCTTTGGAGCCTTAGACGGGAGTTCGAATCTCCCCCGGGCTACCTTTGTCACCGGTAGCTTGTGATATCGAGAAATTTTTTTTATGGTTGTGTTGTGTTTGTTGCTGCTGCCGTGTATTCCGTGAATTTTTTCTGTTTTTTGGGGGGGTCGGTGTTTTCCTTTGTCCTGTTGGCGAGTGTCTTCGTGGGGCTTCTCTCGACGCCGTCGACTGGGTCCTGGGGGGTGAATGCATTGGCGTCGAGGGTAGAAGTGGGTGTATCTTTGAAACCTTCGTCGGGGGTTTGAATCTCCCTTGGGCTACCTTGTTCCATGCTCAGATGTCTGCTACTTTTCAGCTCTTCTATCAAGGTTTTTCTATTAGATGTAACTTAATTTATTAGATGGTTCAGGTCTGTCCCTCTTGTAAAAAACTAGTGTCCGACGAAGACACGGTATGTCCTTACTGCAATTATGTTTTGACTTCAGAGAATAAGGTTTGTCCCTTTTGTAAGAAACAGATTACCGATGATGATACTGTATGTCCTTACTGTGGTAATCTCTTAATTTACGAGTATCCGAAACAGATAACGGCTGAAAGAAATAGAGTGTTGTTTCCCACGGGCTTTATGCTTCTATTTGCCGCTATTCTATACATGATATTTCAATCAAGGTTCAACGCTTTTATGCACGGATTATTTATTGTCGCTTGGCTGGCTGGATTCGTGATCTTTTGTGTATATATCGGTAAGGGGGACAGAGATTTCTGGTGGGGAAGATAAAGACAGCTAAAAAGTGAGAACACGCGCGCATTATACACAAACTACGCTCTCCAGTGTTTGAGTTAGTCATACTGTTATCAAGTCGTGGCGGGTCGGCGCTACGCGCCTTCCCCACCAATCCAGAAGATATTCATTAGCATATTAAAAACCAAGTGTTTAATATTTCTGTAAATTTAATTAAAGGTGAGGTCTATTCAATTTGTCTGATTTAAAAAAACTTCTTGAAGTTAATCAAGAAATATTAAAATGGGTAAAATTTACCAGCTTCCAGCAAGTAAAAACAATTCTTGAGCAAACACTATACGATGATAACAGAAAATTAGTATATTACGTATCAGATGGTAAAAACACAAGAGAAGTAATTGCCAATATGACTCCAATTTCAGAAGGAACAGTATCTAATTGGTGGAAATCATGGGCGAAATATGGAATAATTAATCTTATTCCTGTTAAAGGTGGAGGCTCACGTGGAGAGAAAATATTTGAACTTGAAGATTTTGATATATCAATTCCTAAAAAGCCTGATATTATTAAAAACGATAACAAGGAGAAATCACCATAATGAACGAAAATATTAATATCATTGAAGAACTTCAAGCCATTAAACTTTTACTTGTATTATCAAATTCGGAAAAAATTGATTCCTATTTAAATGAAGTAATCACAACCACAGTTAGACGAAAAATATGGACTTTAGTTGATGGAAAACGTTCACCAACAGAATTAGCTAATGAAGGTAATGTTACTCCGGCAGCAATCACAAAATTCCTAAATACCGTTACTGAAGCGAGTTTAATAAAATATGAAAAAGGTAATCCGCCTAAAAGAGTAATTGAGTATACTCCTGCTAAATGGATAAAGGAAATCGAAGAAAATGAACTAAAACAACAAAAATTAAAAAATCTTGAAGAGAAAAAAACTGAACTATAAAACGTAACGTGTCATTAAAATGATTAATCGTCAAATATTTAAAGAACTGAAAAAAAGGATTAACCTCAGTGAAAGGAGAATATATGAATTAATCGAAGATATGCGCATAAAAATAAAAGCATATTCAAGAGAAACAGCTGCATACGTCCTTGCTGCTGAAAAAGGTGTAGAGGTATACTCAATTCTTAACGAAAATGAAATTAAAGAAGTAAGGGAAGCATTAGGTATTCTACATTCAACACTTACTTCTACACAAACTAATTCAAAAAAAGTTATTAAAAAATCCGTAACACGTACTATGCGACCTAGATTAATTCAAATGCCAGGAATGGAGAAAATTGACGTACCCAATCTTGCTACTTCAATAATCAATGAAGCCTTTGAAATGAGTCAGGTTTATCCTTACATCTATCTCTTCGAAAATAGTTTACGTGCTTTTATCAAAGAAGTTTTAGATGAAGAGGATCCTTATTGGTGGGATAAAGTCAGAAAAAAAACTAGAGAGAAAGTAGAAAGTAAAATTGCTAAAGAAACTAAAAACAGGTATCATGGGAGACGAGGTATACACCCTATTCAATATGTTGACTTTGATGATCTTCGTAATATAATTGCAGCAAACCGAGAATATTTCGAAGAATATATGCCTGACCATTCAGTTGAATGGATTCAACAAAGATTACGTGAAGCAAAAGATTCAAGAAACATACTAATGCACAGCAATCCCTTAATAAAAGAAGATATTCAGAGAGTCAAACTTTATTTCGGTGATTGGATTAGACAAATATCAGATATTATTGAAGAACCACAAAAATCCACAAATGCAAAAAGTTCTAAATAGTATCTCAATCTGCAAAAAGTGCTTTGTTAAATGTAAAACATTTGGATGAATGTATCTCCCAAAACGCATTATATGATAACTCAACACTCCAAGAACCATATTTCTCATCAATATCAGCCTAGAACCCAACAAGATACCACTTGTAAATCGAGTTACCTTCAAGATCCACCTGACCACGAGGACGATCATTCTTCCCAGCCAAGCCTCGGCTTCTTAACTTTATCAGACATAACATGAGCAAACAGACCCTCTAGAACTGCTAAGAAAGAAGGAAATTGAGAGCTGAAACTGCTAACTTAGTACCTAGGAATCCGTTTCTCCCTGGCTACTTCTACTCACCTGGGTTACCGAAAATAGGAACACCCCCATAACGAGAAAGATGTGCGCTTGATTACTAGAAAAAATTGAAGAGTGTATGGTCTTGAAGTTTTACATGGCTGCCCTATAGAGAGCCCGCATATCCTCCTCGCTACACTTACGCGGGTTCCGCGGATGACAGTGATCCAGCATCGCGTTCGGAGCCATCACGTCGATGTCCACCTCGGTGACCCCCCAGTCACCCAGCTTAGATGGAACATTCAACGCCTGGATGAGTCCCTCGATAGCAGCCGGAGCGTCCTCCGCACCGGCTTTTCTCCCCGTGAAGATTTCGGCCACTTCCTTATACGCTCGATGAGTGCCGGGCTCCTTCAGGTTGAACCTTATCGCGTGAGGAATCAACAGCCCGCAGGCTGCCCCGTGGGGCATGTTGCACCGGGTTGACAGTTGATGGGCGAGGCTGTGGATGACGCCTAACCCTTTATGGAAGACCAGGGCACCAAGGCTGGACGCGTTCATCATGTCCATCCGCGGCTTCTTCTCGGAGCCATCCATGTAAGCCTCGACGAGGCTCTCCGAGACGAGTCTCAGTCCTTCGCGGGCGAAGGCGTCCGCTATCGGCGCGTAGATGTTCACCGTGATCGCCTCTACGCTGTGGCTGAGAGCGTCGAGCCCCGTGTACGCCGTGAGTCTGGGCGGCATGGTCACAGTCAGTTGAGGGTCCAGGACCACGGTTTTCGGGAGTATGTGTCTGCTGCCGACGGAGCGTTTCCTGTTGTCTTCGTCGGTGATGATGGCTCCCCTGGAGACCTCGCTTCCTGTCCCGCTGGTGGTGGGCACCGCTATGAATGGCGGCACGTCACCGGTTATGGGGATATAGTCGGGTTCTCCTCTGTAATAGTTTCTCAGGGTCCCCGGGTGTCGAGCCATGACGAGTATGCCTTTAGCCGCGTCGATGGGGCTTCCCCCGCCGACGGCCAGGATGTGGTTGCAGTTCTCTTCCCTGTACTTGGCTACTCCTTCGTACACGTTATTTACCGTGGGGTTGGGCTGCACCCCATCGAAGACTGTGTGAGGTATCCCGGCTTGGTCCAGGCTTTGAGTTATTTTCTTGATTATCCCTGCGTCTATCACGCCTTTGTCGGTCACGATGAACGTTTTTCCTTCTCCAAGCTGCGACACGTATTCGGCGATTTTCATGGACTCCCCCCAGCCAGCGTATATTGCACCGGGGAAGTTGTAGCCGATTGAACTCATATATGACACTACATTGGTCTATGTTCACCGGTTTTATAAAGTATCAGTGAAGAAGAAAACTCGCGCACACGTATTCCCTAAAACAAGTGTTTTCTCTATCGGCTCTGCGTCCCAGCATAGAAAAGACGGTTCATGGTTCCGGTTAATATTCAGGGAATAGGATCAACTTCATTCCCTCAATGTCTTTAACCGATTTCTTTGCAGTACCGCCTAGAGATATTACTTTCTTGATCACCCAAGAATAGCCGTCGTCATTGGACTCTAGATAGGCCTTAACTCGTATCGTTCGACCCATGGAATAACCTATGAAGTAGGTTCATATGAATGTGTTGAATAACCTGCGTGTGCATGTTCCAGAGATAAACGTAAAGTACATCGTCCAACACTCAAAAGATGATGTTAAATGAAGTTAAGCACTCTACCCCGAGTAAGACTGGCTAGCCTCCCGACGCCTCTGCAGGAGCTACGTAACCTCTCGGCGGCTCTCAAGGGTCCGCGCATACTCGTGAAGCGCGACGACATGACGGGCCTGGCTTTCGGAGGCAACAAGACCAGGAAGCTGGAGTACCTCATGGCGGACGCCATAAGCCAAGACGCGGACTACATTGTGACCGGCGCAGGGTTCCACTCAAACTGGTGTACACAGGCAGCCGCAGCCGCCCGCAAATCAGGCATGAAGGTGGTTCTAGTAAAGTCTGGGCCTGTAGACGGGTATGAGCCCGAGGACATCGACGGCAACAACCTACTGCACCACCTGATGGGCGCCGAGATCAAGGTGGCGAGGCCCGAGAACACGCAGAAGGTGATCGAGGAGACCCTGGAGGAGCTGAAGGCAGCGGGACACAGACCCTACCTCTTGCGCGCCACAGGGTCAACTCCTCCCGGCGTTATGGGTTACGTCAACACGATCCTCGAGATGACGTCTCAGGCGGTGGAGATGGGCATCGACATCGATTACCTCGTGCACGCCTCAGGCTCCGGCGGCACGCAGGCCGGCCTCGTGCTGGGCGCCAAGATGTTCAGCACCGGCATGAAGGTCATCGGCGTCACGACCGGGAGCAGGCCGAAGGAGAGCCAGATCGAGAACGTGTCCAGCCTCATCAAGGAGTCAGCCGATCTGCTTGAGCTGAGCATCGACCTCGCGGCGGACGACGTCGTCGTGTACGACGAGTACGCCGGCGGGGGCTACGGCTATGTGTCGGACCAGAAGATGGAGGCGATAAAGATGACGGCCGAGACGGAGGGGCTGATGCTGGACCCCGTCTACACCGCCTCCTCCATGGCTTGCCTGATCGACTTGTGCAGAAAGAAGTTCTTCAAGCCTGAAGACGTTGTCGTCTACCTTCACACAGGAGGACCCGCGGCACTGTTCCCGTATAAGACGCCTTTGAAGGCGTATCTCAAGGGGGAGAAGAGGCCTTGGGTAATTCCCCCCTGGAGCCCATCTTCAGGGTGACGATTACAACATTTTTTTCTTGTGTATTGCTTTGCTTACAGCCGTCTATTCACATGTTTTTTATTAGAAGCGTTTTATCGTGGATCAATAAATGATGCCCGTGCCTTCAACGCTTACGAGTATTTTCGCCAATTGCGTAGACGTTGAACGACCTGCGTTCCGGTGTGGGCCTTGTTTAAAAGAACGAGTGTTCTATGAATAACCCGTTTCAGTACCCTGGCTTCAGAGTCCTTACCGTCTTTTTCGACGAGCCCTACCGCTGGTTCCTGTATGTCTTCGCTTTTCTCAAAGAATGCGAACACGAGGATGGTTACCCGGGTCAGCGGGAGAAGGACGACTGGAGGTCTGATCTAAAAGTTTTAACGGAGGGGCTGAAGACCGGGGAGAACAGACTAAATCTAAATTCAGTATAAAAAAGGAAAATAAAGGTATGTATATACGCTTGTTGAACGCGAGTTTCTACCAGCCTCTTCCGCGGCCTCTAAATCCTCTTCTCCATCTCATACCACGCCCATAGCCACGCCCATAACCGGGGCCATAACCGGGGCCAGAGTATCCAGAATACATTGCAGGATTAGGGGGAATGTAACTCGGAGGTACTGCTGCTGGAGTGTATGGGGGAGCGTATCCTCCATATCCATACCTGTAAAGGGGTCTCGTCAGACCGGTTCTAGGATCGGTGCAATTGATTAAGGTCCCCATGGGGCCTGTTCCATCTCCACCCGGCATTTCGATCATCTATTGTGTGTATATGCACATTATTAAGGTTTATGATCTTTTAGGTCATTAGAGCGCAAAGATGAAAAAACAGGTGAAACCCGTTAAACGCCCACGTACAAAGTTGCCAGAGCCACAAACCCTACGTTAAGATTTGGATTCTTCTTCCCTCTGTCAACGCTTGAGCGATCTTCCTCCTAGCCTCTTGTAGCACCCTCCACACAGTGCCGCGTGATACACCCATTCGAGCGCCGGCCTCCTCCTGAGTGAGCCCCTCAAGATCTACTAGGCGGATCGCCTCCAGCTCAGCATGCTCAAGGAGAACCTCGGGCCTATTTGCCTCAGGATAGGGTACGAACGCATCCGTGATCAGCCGGTGGCCAACATTGACGGGTGATGGGATGCGGCCTCTGTTACCCCGCCTGCGTCTTCCCTTCTGCGGCATATTATTGATTCAATCGTTTCAAAAATATTTATATCTTTGTGTTCATTATCACATAAATGATTTGTGCATAGGCACATTATAATGATCTAGAGGTGTAAAGAAGAGAATGAAACGGAGAGAATTAGCCGGGAGAATGGAGATCCTCGGCATAGCAGAGGTGCTGAACTAAGATGTCTATAACCGGGAGACCCAGATACCCCCCAACCGGGTATCCATATGGCTATCCGCCGATGATGGGACCGTATCCAGGGGTAGGCTACCCCTCGCCCTACGGTTATCCGTCGGCCTATCCGGGCGCTCAAACCCCTGAAGCGGAGTTACAGATGCTTGAGTCATACATGGAGCAACTGAAGTATGAGCGGGAGGCAATAGACAGGGAGATCGCGCAGACCGAAACCAGGATCGAAGAGATCAGGAAGATGATCGAGGAACGTGGGCCCTCCCCGACTGCTCCGCCGATGCCTTACTGGGGCGCGGCGCCGTACGGGGTGATGCCCCCGCCTGAGCAGGAGAGGCAGATGCTGGAGCAACAGACCAACGCGCTGGAGAGCCAGATAGAGGCCATCAAGAAACGGCTCGATGATTTGAGCAGGGAAGGTTAGCATATTGAAGGTTGCAGTCTCCGCCTCCAGTGGAAGCATCGATGCCCCGGTGAACCCCACGTTCGGCAGATGCCCCTACTACGTCATCGTGGAAACAGAGTCTATGGCTTTTGAGGCCGTCCCCAACGCGAGTATGAGCGCCCCTAGCGGAGCGGGCATCGGCGCCGCCCAGGTTGTCGCCGGGAAGGGAGTTGAAGCCGTGCTGACGGGCAACGTTGGCCCGAACGCCACGGCCGTCCTCTCCCAGGCCGGCATCAAAATGGTGACTGGGGTTCAGGGCACCGTCCGGGAGGCCGTTGACGCTTTCAAGAGAGGCGAGCTCAAGGCGAACCCTGCTGCCGGGAATGTAGGGAGCTTCATGGGAGGACGCCGTGGAGGCGGCCGTGGGATGGGTGCGGGGCGCGGCATGGGAATGGGCCGCGGCATGGGTGTGAGCGGGGGAGGAGGCTCATACACGTACCCGTATCAGACTCCTTCCACTGTGCAGCCGCCTGCCCCGACATCTAGAGAGCAGGAAAAAGAGGCTCTCAACCAGCAGATTGAACAGCTGGAGAGTCAACTGAAGGAGATAAAGAAGAGGCTTCAGGAGATAGGGAGATGAGTAGTGTAAGGCTTGCCGTGCCCACGAATGGAAAAAAAGGCATGAAGGATACCGTCTCCAACGTATTCGCGAGAGCCCCCATATTTACAATCATAGACGTCGTGGACGGAGAGGTACAGGAAATCAGGATAGAGGAGAACACGGCGTCAGGCCTCAAGCAGGGAACAGGACCAATTATAGCCAATAGCCTGAAGGAGAAGGGCGTGAATGCCGTCGTCGCCTGCGAGCTAGGGCCCGGATCCAAAATACTGCTCGAGTTAAGTGATATCAAGTTGATCTTGGTGAAACCAAGCGTGAAAGTCAAAGATGCTGTGACAGAAGCCCTAAGCCAGCTATTACAGGCCGCCTAACCCTAGGCATCGCCTGCTGGGAAGATAATAAGAGACATCGGCGCGCGCATATTGTGAAGGTTCGCTGATTTATCAGTAATATGATAAAGGAAAATATGCATTCGTCAGAGTATGGATCAGCCTCAAGAATCTAAGTTTCTTCATTTTTGGTCCTGAGTCTTTCCTCCACTGAGTCGGGGTCTCTAAGGGCCTCACTCTTTCTTCTATCCATCTCTGTAACAGCGTCTGCCCGCTCGAGTATCCGCCTGCATCTCTCCGCCGAGGCGATGTCGATCATCCTGCCGTCCATTGGGTGCAGTCATTACGAAACATAGGTTTATAAACTGACGATGCAGGCTAGTCTCTGTACGAGGAGTATAGTTTGAATATATTCTCAGTATAATCGCGTTAGAAGGAGTGAAAGACATGGGTTATAGAGAAAGGCGCAGTTACGACAGCGGCCCCAGAGAGATGCACAAAGCAGTTTGCGCAGACTGTGGCCAAGAGTGCGAGGTCCCGTTCAAGCCGACCGAGGGCCGACCAGTATACTGCCAGGAATGCTACAAAAAGCATAGACCGCCACGCAGGTACTAACTGCCATCATAAACAAGGGAGCCGCGTGGGAGACCACGCGGTAGCCCCTCAATTTTTATTCAATAAAAACTGTTCAGACGCTAGGTTACATGATGTAGGAGACGAGGCCCCCTAGAACAGCAGTCTTCCGTCCTCGACGTAGAATCAACAGAAATAGAGAGACGCATTCATTAAAAATCTTTTTCACTACAGCATGCACCAGACGAGTCTATTCTAGCTACCTTCCCATACACATCCGTGAACGATCCATAGGATCTATGCTTCTTCGATCACGGCCCTGAGTCTTTCCTCCACTGAGCCGGGGTCTCTAATAGCCTCGCTCTTTCTTCTATCCATCTCGGCGATGGCGTCCGCCCGCCCCAGTATCCGCCTGCATCTCTCCGCCGAGGCGACGTCGATCATCCTGCCGTCCACGTTCACCGACGCCGTGCCTTCCTTCAGCCCCATCTCGAAGGCGTCCAGCGCCCTCCTCATCTGCTCCGCCTCATCAGGGGGCACAGAGAAGCCCTCGTTGAGGTACGGGATGGGCGCCGGGTGGATGGACTGGGCCCCCTTGTAGCCCAGCCTCCTGGAGTTGACCGCCGCGTCGTAGGCCTTCTCGGGCTCCCTCCAGGTGAACGGATCGACTCCGACGAGCCCCATGGGCTGGACCCCGGCGGCGTAGGCGTCCACCAGCACCTTGGACCGGGCGTACCAGAGCTCATGTCCCTCCGCCGACGTCTGGACGCCCATCTCCTGAGTCAGATCC
>Ga0265592_1000710_pt1 | contig 16282 bp, 12 predicted proteins | sample saktaG_7_FD_190141 | JGI IMG/M metagenome (GOLD analysis project Ga0265592, IMG submission 190141) | Saline water microbial communities from Sakinaw Lake, British Columbia, Canada - sak_2010_1_5_120m | ecosystem: Environmental > Aquatic > Non-marine Saline and Alkaline > Saline ... | reverse complement strand
TTACAGATACGACAAGTGGCGACGTACTTAACTGTCGTGTTACTGATAGTGTACACCTTGATAATTATGGGTGTAAACATTCAGGATACCAAATCTCTGAAGAGTGTCTGGATAAAAACCAACGAGCAACAGTTATTTCATCAACTTGAAGAAGAGTATGGTTTTTCAAAGGCGATTTGCCGCTCTCTTGTTCAGTTAATGAATGAATTCATCGAGGAAAATTATGGTAATTTGAGATCTGATACCCAAATTATCTATCATGCAGTTCATAAGGATGAGCCTCCTGGTAAATCCTTAAAGGATCTCAAATTAATTCCTGTAAAACTTACTCTATCTACTCCAGAAGATGCTAAAGTCCTATCTGCAGATGGTATTCAGGGATTGCGCCAGCATAAATTGATCAGGTTATCTCATGAGGCATACGAACAGAGTGGATTACTCATCCAACAGGATTTAGCTCATCTGCTTACAACAAGTACTCGGACAATTCAACGAGATATGAAAGAATTGAGGGATAAGGGAATAATGATCCCAACTCGTGGGTCAATGCAGGATATCGGTCCAACATTATCTCATAAAGCGAAAATTGTTGAGTTATATCTCAAAGGATATGAGTATACTGAGATTGAGCAAAGAACTCACCATACTGGTGACTCAATTAAGAGGTATATCCAAGGATTTTCAAAAGTGATTCTTCTCATGCAAAAAGGATACAATTCAGTGCAGATCAGGGAACTAACTTCACAATCTGAAAAAGTTGTCGCTGAATACCAGGATTTGTTCAATCGATATATGGATATTGCACAAGATAGATTGCAACAGATTCTTGGAGAGCCTCCTGATAAGATTCCATGTATTGAACCCGAAAAAAGGGGGAAAGCCATATGATATCTTCAGGCTCTGGGAAAAGTGTAGGTTCTGCTATTAAAACCTTGATTCAAGCAGAGTACAAGTTTTTAGGTGGGGAACGCATCCAGGACATGTTAGTTCATGACGTAATGAACATTTATGAGAAATATCATCATGATCCTTGGACTTTGAGCGTAGGGCAGATTATGTGGTTCGCAGTTGCTATCGATGAGAAACCAGGGCCTGCTAAAACACTTAGTAATACGCGAATAGTCCCTGTAATCTTATCTGTTGTTCATGAAGAGGATCAGAAACTTCGGGAAAATGGATATTCTCCAAAAGAGATTAGAAGAACCAGAATCGTTCGGATCCTAAAGGAAGCATATAATCAAGGAGGAGTCCTTTCTCAGGGTGATGTGGCAATAATTACAGGTATAGGCGCAGGAGTGATCAGTAAAGAAATTCGTGAGTACCAAACTGAATCAGGGGAAATTCTTCCATATCGTGGAACGATACACGATTTAGGAAGAACCCTTACTCATAAGAGGATAATTATCTCTCTTTATCTTCAAAATGTGCCTACACCTGATATAGCCAGGAGAACCTCACATACTGAAGAAGCTTGTGATAGGTATATTAAGTCCTTTAAAAGGGTTCAGATGTTGGCTAGTACGATGAAACCAATAGAAATTGCACGTTTATTGGGAATGAGCGAGAGTCTTGTCAAAGAATATCTCGAATTACATAAGGAATTTATAGTTCAGGAGTGAATACTGATGTTAACTATTATGCATATGCCCATTTATGACATATGTCGTCATTTCAGATAAATTGTAAAATCCCTGATTATCTCATCACCTAAATATTGGACACCATTGGAAAACGAAATCAATACAAACTGGATGTAGCTTGGGTTTTGGTGCTCTCAATAGAACGCTAGGGCAGGCTCTGTCGATTTTTCAAGTGATAGTGCAATCATCTTTTCACTCCTTACATCGATATTTCCAGTTGAAACGACATTCGTTTGATGATTGAAATGATGTAACACGCAGAGGGCGCAGAGACTGTTTCAGCCTCAATAATTATTCATTCGATTGAAATGATGTAATCCCGGAGGGGAGTGTGGTTCACAGAGCATCTGACACTTGGGTTCCCCTCTCTGTGTCCTCTGCGGTTCGAATTCTAAAGTAATATAGTAAATTTTCAATATGAAAGTCAGAATGTCATGTAATTACATCCTGCCTGAACGTGATGATATGGTATCACTTGTTTTTTAGACAGAGCCTAGGGCACCCAAAAAAGAAGTGAACAGGAATGTATGGATTCACTGAATCCGAAATATTTTCAGGGATTTTTCATCAAGAATGGATATTCCCAAATCTTCACAATACTCCTGCATCGTCTTGAGTGTTGTCCGTGCATCTTCCAGGGATTCATCAGCCCGTTTCATATCGGTGTTGGTTATCTCTGACGCATATGGACTTTCAGGTGTTGCAACAGTCTGTTCAAGCAGATGGGCACCTTTGCTGATATACTGGGTATAGTCCTGAACCTGATTGAGGAAGGCGATGTACTTATTAAAGAGAATAAATTCACTGTCACTGAGATCATAGAATGGATTTCCTTTTTCACGTGTTATATCAGCCCGGTAGGAATGGATGGTATCTGATAGAAACGTATTGAGGGTTCCGGCATCCTTGTATACAGCGTTCCAGTCATAATCTTTTCGATACTGCTCAATGGTACGATAATGATCAGCAGTTTGTGAAAATGTCTCTGTTATAAGTGATCGAAACAACTGTGAGGAAGTTTTCTCCTCTGGTGAGATGTAATCTCCTGTATATTGGATATTTCTTTCGGATTCTCCATTTAAAAGACCTGATGAATTCTGCTGAACTGTACACCCGGCAATGAGGATAGTACACAAAACGAAACTTATGAGAATATAGGTTTTCCTGACCATGTAAGGGATGTACTCATATAACCAGATATAGATATGCATCACTGTTTTCTCCTGTGAAAGGTTTCTGTGATGAGTTTCCCGTGCGATTTTAGGTTCTGTAGATTTTTCTTGTGGGAGGAAATTGTCGTTGTATCAAGGTAATGGCATTACTTTTTAGAACCTCTGCCTTACTTTATGGAGCGCTATCAGCGTGCACATCCTCTAAATAACCTATATTTCACTTTGATTATCTCATGAGGTAATACCTTACTATATTCACTTGGTTATGTTCGACTTCTTTCTCCTCTCTATGCTGTTTAAATTCTTAAAGTGAAGTTTCCAATCATGTTTTTTCTCCTTACTTCGATCTTTCCAGTTGAAACGACATTCGTTTGATGATTGAAATGATCTAACCGCATAGGCACGCAGAGAACGTTTAAGCCTCAATTTCTCCAATTGAACGGATATAATCATAGAGGTTACGCAGCGTATCTGACACCTGGTTTTTGCTCTTGGAGGTTTGAATCCTTACGCGATATAAAAATATGAAAATCAGAATGTCATTTGATGTAATCCTGCCTGAACATGATGGTATAGTATCACTTGTTTTTTAGAATGAGCCGTTACATTTACCTGTCAGGAGGGCATAATACGTTTTATGACTGATATGCCGATGGGAGGCGGAAGACAGAGACGGGGAATACCACCAACATCCTGTATCTGTCCAAATTGTGGATATGAGGCTGAAAAAACACGCGGTGTTCCCTGCCGTGATATGACCTGTCCGAATTGCAAAACGGTACTCATGGGAAAGTAAGACTCAAAAAAACTGTTTTTTTGGATAAGGTTTGGAGATCTACTGGTATCAGATCTGGTTTTTAAGGTTTTATCTTATCAGGGCGAATAGGTTGAATGTTTTACCCTGTTGATACGTATCATGATATCTGCAGTTTATATCCAACGCCGGTCTCAAACACTGGAGCTACTGATGCGAGTGCTATTGTAGCAGCAAGCCCGGTGCAGTGGCATGGATATATTGCCTTTGGTGCAATTGTTCGCAGAAATTCGCAGGTAGCAGTGATTCGTGATTCATCAGCATCGTGCAGATGCAGACCGCCTATGATGGCAAGAACCGGTGCAATACCAGTGATAGAAAATGCATGATCTATTGTTGAACAGATGCCTGCATGAGTACATCCACAGATGAGAACAATTCCATCAGGATTTGTATAGAGTAATGAAGAGTCATCCGGAATTATATCTGGAATGTCTCCTTGTGGTGTATGCAGGGTTCCGATAGCACGTCCTGGCTCAAAGGCAGCGTGTTTTGGTATTTTGCCAAGGAATGTAATTGTATCAGTCAGCTGGTATGGCTCTTCGCTCATCACCACGGTTCCGAACTGACTGACCATCTCCGGGCGTATTAACGAACCAATCTCTCCCGCCGGTGCAAGTGTTCGTGAATACCATGCTGCAGGGTGACTCACAAACACGGGTTTCTTATGAGGTATTCCTTCATGTTTTGCCCGTGAATATAATGCAAGAAGATGAGAAAGACCCCATGTATGATCAAGATGACCATGTGAAAACACAATATAGTCGGTATCTAACAGATTGATGCCCATTGCTTCAGCATTTTTAATAAAAAGATCCGAGTATCCAAGATCAAAAAGAATGGTTATCTCCCCATCCTCAATATAGAATGACAGCCCGGGTTCGCCCAAAAAGTATCTGTCAGTTATGGTATGGTTATCACAGAGTATTGTGAGCTTCATGATTGTATCCAGGTATATCTGACAATACAATACGTTGAATATTCCTATTTATGGAATCATTCCGGTATCTGACCAGACGCTGAACCCATCAGAAAAGAGTACCACACCCTGACTTTAAAAAAAAGTTACAGAAGTTTGTTGCCTGCCTCAGGACCGGGTGCACAGGAAAAGACTTCACGGATCTTCATTATCATAAGTCCTTTTGCAGGAGCTTTTGCCATCTTTGCCCGTACAGTCTCCTGCATCTTTTCAAATTCAGGACCACTGGTCTTTAGTTCGACATCTCCTTTTATCTGGAAACATCCCTTTGTTTCCGGACCATACACATATACAGACATCTTTGGGTTCTCCTTAATATTAGCAAGGGTTTTTTTCATGAAATTGTCTGCAATCCAGATGGTCTCATCGTCAACGAGTTCTAAAAATCCAATGGGAACAACATTTGGCCAGCCATCTTTTGAGGCTGTAGCTACGGGAAATGCTTTTATTGTTGCTAAAGCCTGTTTCATCTCAGGGTTAAGTGCTACCATGGTTTCACCATATGCTAATCTGTTGCATAGCACTATTAACTTTATGGATAATGTTATTTCCAGAAGATAACGATATTGCATGGTTTTGAACCGTTTTCAGAGATATCCCTGGCATCTGCTGCCATGAGAGCGGGTATTTATTTTTGTGGTTTCTTATATTACCCGGTTTTTACGTCAACCATATAACGTGGTAATCTTTTGGTTTCTAAAGGTTTTTTTCATTTCAGATAGAGCAGAGAAAGATGTAATATAGGGATATTCTCTCATGATACAAGTTCCCTGATATCTGAAGCAGTATGTGGTCAGTATAAAAATCCAGTACATGATCCTGTACTTCTTGTATGCATTGTTCATTTCCTGATAGTGTTGTTAATGCATTCAACTAAATTGTTAAAAAGATTCTTCTATATGTAATACATACTTTACATTTACGCAGAGATTGCTGTGATAGTGAGCAGAGGATTATTCGGTAGTATGGAACTATCCACATATACGATTGACGTTTGGATTGTACTCTGGATATATCCTGTAATTGAGAAAAAGCAGTTTATAGGAACTAATTTCCAGGAACGAGATGTTTGAAGAACTTCTCCACTGCCACAATCCGGTAATTTCTTCTCAAAAACCACTAGCAGAACAAGAACACGCCTCCTGATTTCTGCAAGAATACCGGGGAGATGGGATACAATGATACATTCAGATGCGTTTTGCATCACATTTGTCTTTCTTTCCGGTTTCTTGTGGATATCATGGATAGCAACAATCGTACACCGGCAGAATAGCATCATGTACGATTATTGTAGATGCAATACGTGAACAATATGAAACCACGAACATATGATCTGATACAAAAATACCCTGGAATTCTAGGATTTTCTCTCTCTATCATGATAATTTTTGGAATATGCGGTGTAGCCAGTGCAGATCCAGATAATAACCAAACCCTTACGATAAATGGAACAAATTGCGAATATGAGCCTGATTATGAAACCCTCTTTTCAGATGATATTGTCCATGAGATTCATATCATAATTGATCCGCAAGACTGGCAGACGATGCAGGATGATCTCGCTGCCAATTTTTCCAGAATGTCAGGATTTCCTGGAGATGACCAATCTCCTCCCCTCCCTCTGGAACCCCGGACACCTGGCGATCTGGAAAATATGGGGAATATGAGTCATATGGACCGTATGGGAGGTATGCCTGGCTTTGGTGATACTGATCCGGTGTATGTACAAGCGACTATATCCACACATGGAACGGTACTGGAACATGTCGGGATCCGGTATAAAGGATGTAACTCGCTTCAGGGTGCAATACAGGAGAACAGTGGAAAAATCTCATTAAAACTTGATATGGATCATTATGAGGATGAGTACCAAAAAACCGATGATCAGACATTATTCGGGTTTGGCGAGTTAAATCTGCAGTCTAATTATGCAGATACTTCCCTTATCAGGGAAAAGATTGTCCCTGAACTCTTTACCTCTGCAGGGGTAATAGCTCCGGATACTGCTTTTTACCGGGTTTATGTTGATTATGGAGATGGTCCTGTCTACTTTGGTCTGTACACCATGATAGAAGCTGTGGAAGACACGCTCATTACAACCGGTTTTGTTGACGGGTCCGGGAATCTCTACAAACCAGAAGGTTCTGGAGCGACATTTGAAGAAGGAACCCTTAATGTGTCTTCATTTGAGAAAAAAACAAATAAAAAAGAGAATGATTACTCTGATATAAAAACGCTGTATTCTGTTCTTCACTCATCCACCAGACTTGAAAATCCGGTGAGTTGGAGAGCAGATCTAGAATCTGTTCTAAACGTCGATGAATTTTTACGATGGCTTGCTACCAATACGGTTATTCAGAACTGGGATACGTATGGAGGTAACAGCAGGAATTATTACCTGTACTCTGATCCTGACACCGGGACTTTCTTCTGGATACCGTGGGACAATAATTATGCCCTGATGGATAGTATGCCAAAGAAAGCCGGGTTTGATGATTTTAATCGTCCTGATTTTGCAGGCAATGAAACCGAAGTGAATCGAACAGGGATGTTCCCTGGTTTTTTCATGGGAAATATATCAAATCCGGCACCTGCAGGAGGCAATATGATGGATGGGTTAAACACAGAACAAGGACGTGGCCCGCCGATGCCTATGGGTCATAATGGCGGGGGAGGGATGGGTAAAACGCTCTCTATCAGCCTTGATGAGGTTGGGGACAACTGGCCTTTGATCAGGTACCTGATGGATGATCCGGTATATCAGGCACAATATCATTCGTATCTGAAAGAGGTTGTTACCGGAGCTTTTAACCCTGAATCGGTGATTGCACAGTACCAGGCGTATCATGATCTCATACAGCCGTACGTGGTTGGAGATGAGGGTGAACAGCCAGGATACTCGTACCTGACCAGTGCAGAAGACTTTGATACAGCTCTTTCTGCTCTCATTGCCCATGTTCAGTCCCGGCATACAGCAGTTATGGACTATCTGGAGACGGTGGAGGCATCAGATTGATGGCATCAGCACAAGAGAATGGAACTATATATCTCCCATATTCTGGTTATGGTCCGGTTCTTTCAGACATTACAAACATACTTGCCTGTTATTCGCCAGTCTCGCTTGAAGATATGGCTGCTGCCTCTCTTATGGACAGGCGGGAACAAAAATTCCTTTTATCAGAGGAACAGGCGATATGTATTCTAAAAACCCTTGTCTCGAATATGAGGATTCTACAGATACAGGGAGTACGGATGAGTTCATACGAGACAGTGTATTTTGATACTGATGAATTTACCCTGTATCTGCATCACCATAACGGTCGCAAAAACCGGTTTAAACTGAGAACCAGGCGCTATGTTGTATCTGGTCTCTCGTTTCTGGAAGTCAAGCAGAAACTCAACACCGGGCTTACCAAAAAAGTCAGAATGCAGACTGAAAACCTCGTTAGCCTCATAGAATCCGGGATTAAAGAGTTTATTTCCGGGCATATGCCATATGATCCCGGACTCTTAACACCCCGGATTCTGAATACGTATAAGAGAGTAACACTTGTTTCAGCGGATTTTTCAGAACGAATAACATTTGATTTCTCTCTCTTTTATGAACATGACGGGCATAGTATACAGCTTCCAAACGTGGTTATAGCCGAGATTAAGACTCGTGGGAAGATTCGGGATTCACCTCTGTCATCACTGATGCATCAGATGCATATCCGTCCGACCAGTTTTTCAAAGTATTGTATTGGCATATCACTTCTCTACCCTGATGTGAAAAAAAACCGGTTTAAACCAAAGATCAAAAGGATTATGGAGATGACACAAAGGAGAATTGTAGTATGTTGATTTATTCATCACTGATGCTTTTCATTGGATTTCTGATAAATTTTATCTGTGCCATTATCATTATCCGTGGGATTTACTACTCAAAACAGAAGGATTATAGTTTTATCTTTACGTTTATGGTTTTCAATACCGTCATCTATTTTGTGATGAATCTTTTTACCAGCGTTGAACTCTCTATTGGTGTTGGTTTTGGGTTATTTGCGTTATTCTCGGTTCTCAGATACCGGACAGAGACGGTTCCGATACGGGAGATGACGTACCTGTTTGTGATGGTTGCACTCCCGGTAATAAATTCGGTCTTTTATGGCAACGGCTCTTATGAGAGTCTCTTTGTATCAGATCTGCTCATAATAAGTGTTTTATGGATGATGGAAAAGGGGTGGGGTTTTAGGTATGAAAAACAGCAACACATCACATACGAACGGGTAGATCTGATTAACCCTGCACGAAGAGAAGAGTTATATGCTGATCTTTCAGCCAGAATCGGACGAGAGATAATTAGTCATGATATTCTTCATATTGATTATCTTCGTGATACTGCCGAACTCCTTGTCAGGTTTTCCCCTGATAAGAATGATGGTACTGATTCCCGGCAATTGGATAAAGCACAGGATGATGGATTTATGGCATCCCCTGATACCTAAATTGCATTAGTGGATTGACTGATGCTTCGCATGAGGGTTGGTTTTCTGGTATTATCCTGCCAGATACAGTCTATTCATTGTAATCATTTGTTCTAAATACCATATGGCATATCAGATGTATTCCTCATTGTTCTCATTTCATCATATTTCCAGGTGAATTTCTATACCATCTACTCTTTAACTATCCGATCTGACTGAATGATACCATGGAAATTAAGATAAAAAGAGAGTGTCAATTTGCATCATCAGAAAAAAGGATAAAATAACATCAAAATAGACCTTTTACTCTACCCTGAAGCCATACCAGTTCCCGGCGTCCAGGTGCTCTGGATTGTAGCCATAACTGCCGTTAAAAGAATTCAGATCCTCAGACAGGGTAAACAAAATGGCTCCGGTCTCATTCCATGTACCCAGAAACCTGGTTTCATCATCATTCAGGGTTCCTTTAACTGGGCCGTTCGGATTAGGGATTTTCCCGATAACCTCAAAAGTCCCAGAGACCCTCGAATCGTTTCTGGTAAGATGAAAGATATGACTATCTGAAATCCAGGTTCCGGACCATCCATCCGTATCCTCTCCGGTAAAGGTAAATGTTCCGCCGTTTGTTGCATTGGTGTAATATCCCCAGGAACCGGAAAGGAAATTGGTATCGTTCTCTTTTGTAAGCAGTACGGGTCCAACCTGGCTCCAAAATCCGGTAAAGGTTTTTTCATCCTCGCTTACGATTCCATTGATCCACCCTGCATCAGCAGAACCCGGCAGATTGGATCGAAATATTCCGATAATGTTGTTCCCGTTCTGGATGAACTGGTACTGAAATAATTCTGAATCCCATATTCCGGTCCAGTTTGCCTGTCCAAAAGAACTGGTACCGTTTTCAGATCCCAAAACAAAACCACTCATCATCACGATAATTAGAAAAGAGACCCATAGGATGTGTCTGTTCATAGTACTTCACTTCTTATATCAGGAATGAGGTTCGCTCATAATAAAGAATGTTGTGAATATAGTTAATGGCAAAATTTTCCAGAAAGTGTGCCTTAATCTATGCAGCGCGATTAGCGTGCACGTCTTCTAAATAACCGCCGTTTCACTTCGATTATTCCAATGCGTTATGCCGGGCACTATAATAGTCTTTTCTGTCAGACAATGGTTCTGCCCGGATATCCTCCAACAGATAACCAATAACATATTTATCCGGGTTACATGTATAAGGTGACAGGCATGTAATTCTGTGTATTCAACAGAAGATGAGTATCGGGAGTATTATACCGTGAGATCACCAGATAACCAATCATTCACCTGGAATGCTGCAGACTATAGTACAAGTTCTCTTGCACAGCAGATCTGGGGCAGATGAACTTATCGAGAAACTCAGGCTATCCGGAAATGAACTGGTGCTTGACATTGGTTGTGGTGATGAAGGTGACTTTAGCAATAGCAGAGCCAGGTACCAAAAGGATTAGTAACCGGTATTGACTCGTCGCCTGAGATGATCTCTTTTGCTGTGCATCAGTATCCCGCAAAATACCTGTCCAAATCTTTCTTTTACCCTGATGGATGCCTCCAACCTGACGTTTCACAACACATTTGACAGGATATTCTCAAATGCTGCACTACACCGGATCTCTGATCACCAGCCAGTTCTTACAGGGATAGCACGAATTCTGCAATTGGGAGGATCTATGGTGATCCAGATGGGAGGAAAAGGGAATGCAGACCCAGGCATTCGAAGCACTTGGAATCCTTTTAAAAGACAAATGCTGGTATCAGTACTTTCTGGATTTCTCATTCGCGTACAGTTCTTTGGCACTGAAGAGTACCGGGAGTGGATAATCAAAGCAGGACTTCTCCCGGTAAGGGCAGAATTAATTCCAAAGGATATGACCCATCAGACCCGGGAGAGTTTTGCCGGATGGATTCGTACCACCTGGCACCCCTATTTGCAGCGGATTCCAACCGATCTTCATACCGTATTTATTGAATCACTCATCAATCAGTATCTCTTCTTATATCCGGCTGATGAAGAGGGGATAATCTATGTGGGTATGGTACGACTGGAAGTGGAAGCAAAGAGATGCCAGACGCTCTGAATGTATATATTGCATCGGCATCGTTTTGGTGGTCTTCAGCTGATAAGAAAATTGCGCCTGACACATCATTTTGCACCATCGGATATCACAATATCGCCCTTGGTAGATATGGAATCCCACAGAAGATTGGTATCTTTCAGATACTGGTCAAGATGAGTAATCTGAAATGTACCGTCTGATTCAACAGGGGCTGTCATCACAATTGTTATCAGGTCGCCAGATTCGTCTCGAACTACTACCGTTATGGTACAGGATCTGGCTGTTTGGGGATGCCACTGTATATACTCTCCATCTTTCTCGATCTGTATTGATCCCACTATTACCTGGTTACTCTCCTGTATTACCCGCATGAGTTGGATATGGACCTTTGATGTCTGAAGCTGATCTTCTGGATGTTCTTCTCCATTTTCCAATAAAAGATTATCAGATTCTGATTTTGACTGCAAAGACACGGATATCTCGTTACTTCCCGGTTGGTACCCCTCTTTTTCAACTTCCACACGAATCCAGATTCGCCCGCTGCTCATCTGTGGCCAGATGCCGGTTATCACCCCTGTTCCTTTAGAATCAGTGGTAAATGATGCTGCAGGGATCGGGGTATCAGATCCAGAAGAGAAGATGATTGTCCCATTTATATCGGCAATCGCTCTGCCATCCTGATCAGATACCTGAATGGTGAGAGAGAATGGATCCCCTGGTTGGTATTCGGATGCATCAGTAAGTATTTCAGGATAGAGCATCAATGATGGCGTTTTTACAATATCGATTGTCTCCGGGGGACCTTCAGGTGCTTTTAGGATCTGAACACATCTTTGGATGTATTCCGAGGGATCTTCAAAATGGGTTTCATAGCCTTCTGGATCTACTTTTCGGTTATAAGCACACCAAACGCTGTAATTTCCGGTGATATATCCGATCTCACATCCTATCGGTGGTCCACCAGCATAAGAATCGTAGATATCCTGATAATATCCAATCTCACCGATATCTATCAGTTCTCTCTTTCCGTATCCTGATGACGGGTCTCCCTGAGAGTCATCGATAGTCTGTTGGATAGCTGCAACCTCACTATCATGTGCTGCGGGTTCAAAATTAAAAACGGTTATTCGGAAAAAGATACGCACACCTTCCCTGGGTGGATTATATTTTTTCGACTGATAATACGTGTAGGCGATATCGATAGAATCCTGAGAGATCTGGTGATCTCCAAAGGGGGTACATGAGTACGGATCAAAGAGTGACTGGATCTCACCAGTAGAAGGAACCAGATCTTCCTTATCCATCGCCTGTCCGTGTGATACCAGAAGCAGGAGGAGAACAATGAGGGGAATCAAAGCATTTCTGGTCATAGGGCACCTCTATAGATAAATAACCATATCATCATAAGGTAATATATCTTCTGTCAGGAGGATGCAGACGTGAAATAATCCTGTTCTCTGTTTTACTGCCATTTTCGTTTTCTTTCAATCAACCAGATGACCCGATTCATTTACCTCAACATCCCCGCCTCTTTCGAATTTATCCGAATCCGCGTTCATAGGATGGGAGTTACGCAAATGAGTCTTAATTTAAAATTATGGGACCCAGGTCTGATACTTAATAAGAAAATTATGTTTTATTGGTTAGTAAAATTCTCACGCTGCGTAACTCCTGTAAGATAAACCTGCTAAAATCACTGGCGTTTCAAATCAAATGAATTGGAATTGCAAGTAATTTCAAGGAGGCTGTCCGAGAATGGTAAATTACTCATTTTGATAATTCAGTTTGACCTTCATATGCAAATTATAGTATAATGCCAAACTTTCTGAATTAATCCAGAATGATTGGCTTATTCTATGTAGTGCAAACGAAGTGCACCTCTTGAAATAACCGCCGTTTTACTTCGATTATTTCAAAACGGTATACAGTGCACTATAATGCATTTAAAAGGCTCCATTTTTAGAGTCTTTTTGAAAACCTGGAGTTCTCAGACACTCTCCTGGGTTAGGTGACCGGAAAGAACAGTCCGGCCTACCTGCTGACCGGTGGATTGTCATCCGGGGCGGGGACAATATCACGGTGAAGAGGAACCCAAAGTATGATATTTCACTCACCCAAATGGTTTCTACTGATAAGGTGTATCAGACAAAAGATATTCCACCAATATATCGAGATAATTTATCCGATGTTCAAAAACAGGTGATAACCGACTGGGTAGTTGACTCTACATTCATCAATGCAGCAGCCCGATATGGGAAGAGAGCAGATGAATTTATAACAAATCCTGAAAAATTCGATGACGCAAACAGAGGCAAAAAGATAATTGAAGGGATGATTGCTGGAGAATCCCTAAACCAATCTTATGAAGTTTACCGGGGATTAAAAAAATACGATATCGATCGGGTAAAAAGATCACTCCAAATAATGCGGGAAATAGGAGAATTAGATGAATTAAGCGATAAAGGATTTACTTCAGTTACATTTAATGAAAAAACACCTCTTGTATATGCGACTCCTGATGAAAATGATGAATTGTGGATTTATTCATCGATTTTAGATGAAGGTGCACCAGCCTTATTTATCGGGAATGAAAATCCGACAAATTCAGGTTTTCGAAAAGAAGGTGAAATTCTCATTAATAGGAAGACAAAATACTATATTCTTGGAGATGAAATAGTAAATATCAAATACAAAGATGGAACATTAAAAAAAGTTACATCTGATAGATATTGAATACAAATGGTGAGTCAAATGGTTAGTAAAAAGAAATGGCTAGATAAATATGCCTCACCTGAAGGGGCCGTTAGAGTAGTTGGCACCCACAGAATTACCGATCAGGATATCCAAAAGCATGAGCGCTGGAAGAAGAGAATAAGTCAAAAATTCAAGCCATAATTTTAATCAACTCTGTGTTTCGTTTTCCCTTTTTTTTTAAATTTAATTCTCAATTTTATGTATCACCAAATGGTGTTGCATGCATCACAAATTATGTTGTGTGCATTTTGATACAGAAAAAACATTTTTAATTAATACCCAAGTTTGCCACTTGGTCTAAGAAGGTGCTTTATCCTCCTAAAACCTCCAAAAGAGTCGGCATTGAATTTTACAGTTGGGTTAGATTTGTGAGTGAAATGCGAGTTTTATTGTCCGAATGCCAGTCTCGTCTGAAATATAAGCCCAAAATGAGGGGATTTTGAAAGATAATTTTCCAAATACCTGGAACTGTAAAATTCTATTCCGCCACAATATGAGGAATTTGAGTGAAGTGGCAAACTTGGGTTAATATGATTACAGAAAAACATTAATTTAAGTGATTATTAATCGTAGAAAATCTATTCTGGCCCATCTTTTCCAATATAGATATATCCATCCTTGTTACTTAAAAAAAGCAATTTTAATTTATATATTATTTGGAGTTCATATTCCATCATATCTGGACAGGGAATCCTTACACTCTTCTGGTTTCCTGTTAGGAATACTAATTTTACCTTTAGTTCATTAGTAAAAGAAGTATTTGTGTTTATTATGGGTTCCTCCCCCAAATCAAATAATTTGTACCTTGTTTGAGGATTCGTTCCTAATATGAGTTCTCCATCTTTTTTTTCAAATAAATTACCTACAATAAACATACTGATAAAGTATTATTTTTCCCTCTCTTTATTACTCCTATTTTTCATAGCCCTGATTATGAAAGGGCAAAATACTGCGATGACTCAGCAAGAGCTGACGAGGATGCCGTATCCCTATCAGAGTCTGCATTCCGGCAAGATGGGACATTCCCAGTACGGATCATTGCAGAAGGATGGGGCTCATCGGGAGTTTCAATCCCTATCGGGTTTTCTTTAGTATTGTAAGTAAATTTGAACCAACATGTGGTGTAAACCATGACTAGTTTCAATCCCTATCGGGTTTTCTTTAGTATTGTAAGCCAATTTTAATAGTGACATCGCCGATCTCAGTCATGTTTCAATCCCTATCGGGTTTTCTTTAGTATTGTAAGAATTTTGGGGCATCGGATATACAGGCCTCAGACACGTTTCAATCCCTATCGGGTTTTCTTTAGTATTGTAAGATATCCAGGAACCAGTCATCGGCATCCATCAGTCCGGTTTCAATCCCTATCGGGTTTTCTTTAGTATTGTAAGTGGGATGCATCTGAAGGATCATATCCAAGTAGTCCTGGTTTCAATCCCTATCGGGTTTTCTTTAGTATTGTAAGCAATTTACGGCGCAGTTTCTCCTCCTTCAGTAGAAAGTTTCAATCCCTATCGGGTTTTCTTTAGTATTGTAAGATCAGATAGCTGCTAGAGAGGGGGCTGATGTGAGGTTGTTTCAATCCCTATCGGGTTTTCTTTAGTATTGTAAGGAGACCTGGAATGAGATCAGGGAGCTGCAGAAGCTGTTTCAATCCCTATCGGGTTTTCTTTAGTATTGTAAGGGAACCCTGATCAGCAGTACCAAATATTTAGACCTGTTTCAATCCCTATCGGGTTTTCTTTAGTATTGTAAGTATCTGAACTAGTGAAACTCTACAAAGACCAGACACGTTTCAATCCCTATCGGGTTTTCTTTAGTATTGTAAGATGGGTTTGTGATAGAGATACCACCCTCCCGCGTAAAGTTTCAATCCCTATCGGGTTTTCTTTAGTATTGTAAGTAAAATCGTCAGTGAGTAACAGGTTTTGCCAGGTGTGTTTCAATCCCTATCGGGTTTTCTTTAGTATTGTAAGCGCAGAAATATCAGACATCACAGGAACGATTAATATGTTTCAATCCCTATCGGGTTTTCTTTAGTATTGTAAGGTCAGTCATTGTTTCCGGGATCATGCCATCAGTCCAGTTTCAATCCCTATCGGGTTTTCTTTAGTATTGTAAGAATGCTCTGGCAAGGGATCTATCAGCGGGGAAGGGGTTTCAATCCCTATCGGGTTTTCTTTAGTATTGTAAGTATCCAGATTCGACAGACTCAGTATTAATAGCCTTAGTTTCAATCCCTATCGGGTTTTCTTTAGTATTGTAAGTGTACCGTTGTATTTGATAACCAAGCCTTCTATGGGGTTTCAATCCCTATCGGGTTTTCTTTAGTATTGTAAGTTCGGTTGACCCTGATACCGGCGC
>Ga0265592_1000706_pt1 | contig 16359 bp, 6 predicted proteins | sample saktaG_7_FD_190141 | JGI IMG/M metagenome (GOLD analysis project Ga0265592, IMG submission 190141) | Saline water microbial communities from Sakinaw Lake, British Columbia, Canada - sak_2010_1_5_120m | ecosystem: Environmental > Aquatic > Non-marine Saline and Alkaline > Saline ... | reverse complement strand
CCCTGTTTTGGAGAAATTCAGCAACGGTTCTTACCCTTCTGTTTCCCAAGTGGTCAATTTCGTCTGCCTTAGCTTCAGGATTATTGTTTAGCCTAATAATTTCCCGGATAACTTCTATTATGTCTTCTGGCTTCAATATTCTATCTTCTGGAGTAATTTTTTCTTCAACCTTTTTCTTTCGCCTAATTTCGCGCAGCGCCGGCAGGCGCTGCCACATTCTCCATCTGCCGACTTTGGATAAATCGTATCTTCCAAAATTAAAAAATACGCTCTCAATTAATTCTCTTGCCGTATCGGGAGTTACTAAATCCCCCGGCCTTAAACGTCTATAGATTTCAACCAAGGCCTCAGGTTGATCCTGGGTTAGGTCTCGTTTTAAGGTCTCCTCAATATATTTTATTTCCGGGTCTCGGTCCACATCCTGGAAAATCTCTTTTATCTGCTTATCATTTAAACCGGAAAGCGCTTTTAATAAAGTAGTTGCTGCTACTTTTCTTTTTCTATCAATCTTTGCCCCTATAAATCCGGAAGCGTCGGTTTCAAATTCAAGCCAAGCCCCTCTATTAGGAATAATTTTAGCGCCAAAACGATTTCTTCCTCTGGTTTTCTGAAGATTAAAAAAAGTTCCGGGGGAGCGAATAAGTTGGGCGATTGCCACTCTTTCAATTCCATTAACAACAAAAGTTCCCCTTTCTGTCATCAAGGGGAAATCAGTTAAAAAAACTTCCTGTTCTTTAACCTCTTCGGTTTTGAGGTTAACTAACTTTGCTTTGACTCGTAAAGATGCTTCGTAAGAACCGTTATTCCTTTTTGCCTCTAAATCAGTTTTATATTTTGGCTCATCAAGTTTATAATCTAAAAACCAAAGTTCAAGCTCTTTGCCGGTATGATCGCGAATAGGAAAAATTTCAGAAAAAAGATCTTTTAGCCCCTCTGACCAAAACCACTGCCAGCTCTCTTTTTGGAGAGTTAACAAATAGGGTAGATGCAGAGAGACCTTTGATTTAGAAAAACTCTTAGTTTTTACGTTATTCATAAAAGCTAAAAAACCCCTCAAAATTTTTAGGGAGGTAAACCCCGTTAGAGATTCCGAGAACAGGGATAAACCAAAGAAATAATATATCTCTAACGGGGTAAATCTTTTTTAAATGTTTAAAAAGGGGAAAGAAAAAACAAGTACCAAAAGAGATATTTTTAAAACAAAATATCCCTGTTTATTATTTAAACATCAGTTAATAATTATTTTAATCCTTTTAGAAAAAAAAGTCAATAGATTGACAAGCAAAGCACCAATGACCAATGACCAATGACCAATTCCCAATTCCCATTCAAGCCCTAAACCCTAATGCCCAAAATCATTGAGATTTATGATTTGGGATTTGGGATTTGATTGGTCATTGGTCATTGGAATTTGGGATTTTTACCTTTAGAGCTTCTAATTATTGCTGCTAAGATAAGATTGAGTTCTTGAGCTTCTTTCCATAATTCTCTTGCTTCCTCTTTATGGTTTGGTAATGCGTGAGCCATTATTCTCAACCAATATTTTGTTTCTTTTGTTTCTTTCTTAGCAATAAAGATTTTATTGATAAAATCTTTCTTAGAACTTGCTTCATCTGCTTCGCAATAGTTTGCTCCTATACTTGTTCCAGATCTTATCAATTGATTTATTAAAGGTTTAGTAATAGAGTTTTGAGGAAGTTTTTTGGCAAAATCAATGATACGTTTGCCAAACTTAATTGTTCTTTCCTCTAAGTCATATTTCTGTTTGGGAATTTGAGAATTGGGATTTGATTGGTCATTGGTCATTGGAATTTGGGATTTAATTATCATTCCTCAATCTCTGGGTGTTCTTCTTCAATTGGAACAACTGGCGGTTCTTCTTCAACTACGCCTTTTAATGCCTTTTCTCCAGCCCTTAGATTGCTTAAAATCGTAATCACTAATGAATGGTCGGGATTTGCAATTTGAATCTTCTCAAATGCCTTGATAGCCAGTTGTTTTTCTCCCAATTCATCGTATGTTAATCCCAAAAAGTATAAAGCATTAGCATAATCAGGGTTGAGCATAACCGCTCTTTCAAATTCAGCTTGAGCTTTTTGATAATTTTTTTGCTGATAATAAATTAGCCCTAATTGAAAAGCCAAACCAACATCAGAAGGAGCAAAACTCTTAGCTTTTTCAAGCTCCTCAATCATTTCTACCTGCTTGCCTTTGGCTTGATAAACCATCGCCAACTGAAAGTGAGCTGGAGCATAATCCTGTTTCATTTCAATTGCTTTTCTAAATTGATCCTGAGCTTCTTCAAGAATTTTTTCTCTCTCTTCTGTTTTTTCTTGCGATAAAAAAGTTGCTTCATTTAGAAGAGCAATTCCTATTTGAGTTGGAAAATAGGGATTGCTTGGTTCCAGTTTTAGGGCTTCCTTATAGGAATCCACCGCCCAATCCTTTGTCCCGCCAACAACCCCAATCAGATTCTGGTAAATAAAACCCTTAATTGACCAATTAGCCACATTTTGAGGATTCGTATCAGTGGCTGTCTTAGCAGAATTCACCGCATTATCAATATAAAGCTGAAGCTTCCGGGTAATTTCTTCCTGAGATAAATCTGTTCTTCCGGCTGTTTCATTTATATTTTGGAGATAGACCTGAGATAATTCCCGCCAATACAAATCTACTCCCGGACTTACTCTGGCCGCCCTTTCCAAATACTTTAAAGTATTATCGTTTTCCCCTTGCTGCCAACTCCCTAGCCCCTTTAAATAACTCGCTGCGGCTACATATCTTTGCCCTTCAAGAATAAAAAGCCCTAAACCGAAAATAAAAATCACGGTAAAAGCGAAGGTAATGCCAAGAGTTATTAAAGAAGAAGATTTTAGCAAAATTTCTTTTTTAACGGCGGGGGAAAGCAAAGAAATAAAGCTTCCTATAAACAAAAAGTAAACAAAATCCAAAGAAAGATTTGATTGATAGAGAAAATATGCGGTGCTGACAGTCAGAAAACTAATAAAAATTCCCAAAGCTAGAAGCCAGAAAGATTTTTTGTTTAATCCTTCTTCATCTCTATTTGGAACTCCTGCCCCGGTTTTCTTGGGTTTTCCAAGCAAAAATTTTATTCCATAAAAAATAAAAAACCCTATCAAAGATAAAAATGAAAGAACTCCTAAAATTCCGCAAGTGGCTAAAATGGTAAAGAACTTTGAACCGGCCCATTCAAATCTTATGCTCCAAAGGGAATTCTGATTAAAACCAATGTCTTTATACTTTGAGAAATTATAAACAAAAGTGCCGGGACCTGAACCAATAACCGGGTTTTCTTTCAATGCTTTCCAAGCAATATCAAAACTTGCCCGGTGAGTTAAGAAAACCTCAACGGGCCGCTCCCCGCTTGGCGGGAAAACCTGAAACCTAAAAAAACCAAAGAACAAAGCCAAAGCCAAAAAGAACATTGGCAAGATCAGCCAACGGCCGTCAAAAATATCTCTTTTTTGCGTCCCAAAAGCAATAATCAAAGCAGAACCCGCTATCACTAACCACCAGGCAATTGAGAAATTTATCAGAAGCAGCAAAATAGTGCTTAAAACTGCAACTGCTATAAAAAATATTCTTAAATATCTTTCAGCGCTTATTGTGATTAAAATAATAATTAAAGGCAACAAAACAGCTGCAAATACAGCTAAACTATTTACCCCTCCAATAGTATTAAAGGAAACTGCTTTAGTAAAACCAACAGGGATTAAAAACTTGCCGAAGAGCTGAAGAGTTCCATAAAGCATTGCCAAAAAGCCAGAAACCACTAACGAAAGCGTCAGATAAAAAATCTCCTTTTTTTCAAAAATATTAACTACTAAGAAATAAAGTAAAATCAAACCTAATAAACTAAGCAAACTTTCTGAATTAACCTGAGGCCAGCCCCAGAAACTTCCGTATCTCCACGAAGAGAAAACTGTTGAAGCGGCATAAACTAAAAATAAAACTGCTATTGGAATATGAACTAAACTTAGGTTGAAATTGGCTTTGCCTGAGATTAAAACCTTCAGTATCCAGGCAAAGAGGGAAACAAAAACCAAAACAATTAATAATACCTGCTTATTAAAGTCAAGGACATTTGCTGTCCAGGGTAAAAATAGAATTGGCAACAAAAATACTAAAAGATAAATACTTACCTTAGAAACTTTTTCACAAGTTTTAACTAAGTCAGAAGATTTTTTTGTTGTTGTTTTCATATATTTTTAATTTAAGATTATATATTTATACCTTAGCGAATCAAGGTTATGCCGAGCATTAGCGAGGTATGTTCTTATTTTATTATTTTTTAATTAATTAATCAATCTTTTAACAATTTTTCTCCCTACGGGAAATCCCCCCGAAGGGAAACAATTTCATAATTCCTAATTCTATTTAAAAATCATTCCACCTTTTATTTTATTATCATTGAGGGAGTACCGACTGCTTTAACTGTAAAGGTGCTGGAAGTATAATTAGAACAAGAAGGATCATTATCACAGACAAAAGCATAATAATTTTTGGAGCCATTTACATCCTCTGTTTGAGTGGTATAGAGGCAGGTAATAGGGTCTGTTGAGTCATAATTATCATCATTAGAACACCACTGTCCGTCATCACAGCTGGGACTAGCTCCAGGTGTAAAATTACTGGTTTTACAAATCAACATCTTAATTCCTTCTCCATCAGCATCATTCCAATCCACTGAAAAAGTAATATCATTTCCTGTTTCTCTTGGATCCGGATAATCACTCACCGAACTAATCGTCGGAGTAGCATTAGCCTCAGTATCCCTATACCCTCTATCAACACTGGAAATTTGCTGATCTGCACCGGTAGCATTCTCAACGCATCTATAGTATCTTCCACTACCATCTGCTGGAGCACCCGTATCATTGTAACTGGCAGTAGTTGCCCCATCTATATTTGAATAATCGGCATCGCTATCAGCAGCACTTCTTTGCCACTGATAGGTTAAAGAACCCGGGCCTCGATAACCTGCATCAGTACTACTATCCGCGCTATCTCCGGTAGCGTTGATGGCTCTAACCTTATATGTCCTGGAAGCACCATTATTAGCTGATTGACCGGATAGACTTAAGGCTACATAAGCAGTACTTGTGCCATTAGAAGCTATTGCTGTACCCGCCGTAATGGTTGGCGCAGCTGCAGCAGTATCATCATAAGTAGCTACATCACCTAAGGTATCTAATAAGTTAATACCTTCATATACCCTATATCCTGTAGCCCCGGTAGATTTGGTCCAGGTAATGGTTACTTTATCGGTATGAACGCCATCAGTAGCAGCTACATTCGTGGGGGCTGCTGGTTTAGTCAGGAAGTTGACCTCGGCACCATAAGCATATCCTGCTGAGTTGTGGGCATAGGCACGGGCATATATTGTATCACCAGTAGGTAAAATCGTAAGGCTTCTGGTGAATGCCCCCGTTCCGAAGTCACCATTTTCCGCTACATCGTTGGCATAACTTGAAGCACCAGGGGCTACATTACCTGGATCTCCATGAGTTGCCAGGTCCCAGACAATACCCCTTATATCGCAGTTCTCCCCGCCAGTAGCAGTTATATCCCCATTTCCAGTTGCTGTTGTTGCTTCTACTGAAGTAGCAGCATTAGTTGTTACAGAAGGTGTTGTTACTGTTGTATAAGTGACCTTAAGTATTGGTTCATTTCCTGCTGAATTTGCAGAGTAAAAGCTAATATATTCATACTCGTAAGGTTCATCTTCATTTACATCCCTGCTGCTTCTCAACTGATACTTTGTATCACCTGTTAAATTTATCCAAGAGTTATCCAAAGAAGAGGAATCATAATAAATTTCTGTTGACATTCCGCTTGTATTCCTCCAGTCCGCATCATAAGTTGCTCCACTGGCATCATAATTAGCTTCTCTGTTATCTGAAGTTATCGGTTCTGCCCAATCATATTTATATATTTGCACATCAAAATCAGTATATGATATATTTGAGCTTGCCTTTAAGCTTAATTTTACATCGGTAACAACAGCATCATCGGGAATGCTTGAAGTATCAAAATCAAGATATGTTCTATATACATCAAAAAGTTCTCCCCAAGTACAATCTTCTTGAGTTCCACACCCAGATTCATCATCATAAAAATCTTCACAAGGTGTTGCTGTTCCCTCACAACCTAGCCAATCACATTCCGGATTCAGTCCGCATGCAAAAGCATACGTTCGTTCTGAACAATCACCAGGTCCAACACAACCATCCCAAGAACAACCACTCTGAGCAACACATGTAGATTCATTTACAGAATCAAAACTATCACAAGTATCTTCAGTCCCATCGCAATAAGAATTATACTCCTGTCCCAAAGTTAAAACACTAGCAGAAATACTGAACCAAGAGGATGTTGAAAGTGCTGTTGCATAAACAGAATCCTCCCCTGTAATATATCCATCAGATGTTTCTCCTGTAGGTTCTGCAACAGGGTCAAGATACAAATTTTCTTTATTCTTTACATTTCCGATTAGAATAGTTCTTTTATCATAAAACTGCAAGGTAAATCCGCTTTCCTCTAAATCATTAAAGTTTAATTTTATTTTATCTTTTACAATTAAGGACTTCTCTTTTCCTTTTTCTTTATTCTTTCCTTTATTTTTTTCTTTTACATCATCCCAGGTTAATCCATTTTCTTTTTCTAAATACAACCCAACATAAGCCAGATTATTTTGATAATCTAAAGGTATTCCAGTAACATTTATTGCATATTTATAATACCCTGGATTTTTTGTGATTATAATATCATTAATTATATTATTTGCTTCCATAAACTCTTTGGCTTTGTCGGGCATTAAGAAACATAAATTATCTTTATTTCTCCAATCCCATCCTTTAGAATTACACTCCTCTTTAGAAAAATCCATAACAAAAATAAGCCTGCTTGTAATAGAATAATCATTTTTATAAGAATAAGTAAGATTTCCAGAATTATTATCGAAGCTCATGCCTACAACATCTGTAAAATCTTTCCATGTTCCCTCATCATTTATCCATTGACATTTTCCAAAGGTTGTAGTGCATTCTTTTTTATCTTCATCATTTATCCCACAGACATCAGAAGAACATTCTGAAGTAACTTCGTTTTGGTAAATGTATTCTTTATTATCGTCTCCAGGATTATTAAGTTCATCTTTAGCCCCTCCTGATGAGCCATATACTAATAAATATATTGGCTCTAAGTTGTCAGAGACCCGTTCTCTGTCAATTTGCCATTTGGATTGGGCTAAAAGAGTTGAGTTTGCTTCAAGAACTAATTTAATTGGCTTGCCTGTATAGCCGTTATTATCTATATCATCATAAGCTTGAGCTAATTCGGGCCTTAATTCTTGTTTATGCTTTTCAATATCGTATCCCCAATCTCCTTGATTGCCCCAATTAACCTTACCATCTTTAACAACCCCTTTAATTTCTTTAAACTCTGTTTGGCTTGATTCTGATACAGGTATTAAGTAAAACTCTTTGCTTTGATTGCTTCTATTTTCTAATTTAAAAGCTAATTGATAATTATCTTTGGTTAATTTAGTGGCTAAAACCTCAAATGATTCGTCAGGAGAATTAAGATTTTGCTCTATTAAACCCAGTGATTTGAACAAAGATATTATTTGTTCTTTATTGCCTGACAAATTCTCTGAATCAATATTATCTAAAAACCCTTCTTTTTCTAAAAAGCTCAGCTCTTCTTTAGAATATATATTTAATTTAGCTAATTCCTTAATTGAAGAATCTTTATCAGAACACCAAATACCCAGAGCAATAATGCCTATTATGATGGTGAATATTATTATTGTAGGGAGATATTTCCTCACTTTATTTTTACCCCGTTAGAAATAGGAAGCGTTTCAAGCGATTTTTAAGATAGCGCTTACCCATTCCTGACTTTAAGAATTTCTCTCTTGCTCTTGCGTCTTGCTCATTTAAACATGCTTCATAGTATATTAAAACGAAAAATCCTCGGCCTTTTGTGGAAACTACTTTATTATTGTTGTGTTCCTTGAAACGCTTCCGTAGGTTATTTGTAGAGCCAGTATAGCATTTATTGTCCTTTTTGCTTTGGATAACATAAGTATAAAAAAACATTAACCCCGTTAGAAGTTGCTAGGCTTCTGAATTAAGATAATTAAATATTCCTTATTAAAAATTTTGTATAAACCAATCATATTTTTTATAAACTTCTAACGGGGTGAATTTCTAACGGGGTTTATTTAAAACTACTTAAAATGCGTTCCACCTTTAAATATTTTTGAGGGAGTACTGACTGCCTCAACTGTAAAGGTGCTGGAAGTATAACCAGAACAAGAATCCTCATCATCGCAAACAAAAGCATAGTAAGTATTGGAGCCGATATCTCCTGAGGTAGTTGGATAAGTACATGTTTCTGGGTCATCATCAGAAGCAGTTCCTGTTTCACACCAAACCTGATTTGTCTCGCAAGCATAACCTGATAAGGTGTTAGTTTTACAGATATGAATCTTAACTAACTCGCCGGCATCAGCATCATTCCAATCAACTGAAAAAGTAACATCATTCCCAACCTTTTCCGGATCCGGATAATCAGAAACAGAAGTAATAGTTGGAGCAGAATTACCTGCTTCTTCAGCACCCCAGGCCAATTCATTATCCGCCTCGTTCATATTGTAATATTCGAATTTAATTTCATTGGCTGTCCGAGCATCATTAGTAATACGAACTTCGTCTAATATACCATCCCACTCCTCCTGAGTAGCAGTGTATGCCCCAATCAGTGTATCAGCCGTTGCAGCAAGCGGTGTTCGTGCAGCACTACCACTCGTATTGTTGTAATACAATGTAATATTAGTTCCGTCATATGTAACAGCAACGTAATACCATGTATCAATACTCAACACATTAGCAATAGCAAAATTATTGGAAGCCCCACTTACCCAGTATAAATCATCGGTACCGAAAGTGAATTGTTGATTATAACTCGAAGCAAGTACCTGATGCCATACACTCACATCGTCTGATCTTGCCCAAGCAGTTATGGTATGGTTTGCAGTAAAATCAGTTATTATTGTATTTAAATCTACGTAATCCCCATCACCGTCGAAAGTTCCGCACCTATAAATCTTTGCGTTTGTGGCTGTTGTTGTTGCAGCTCCTGCCGCTGTTCCATCATTAGTACCTGCAGAGTCATCAACTGGTGTTCCATCCCAAGATGCCTCTGCCATATGATAAACACCCAAATAATTAGCATCCCAAGTATTAGCTGGATCACTGCCATCTGTGGCATCAGCATAACCATAATACATATATATATCTGTTGCGCTTTCGCCTACGCCGTCTGCTACAGCTGTTTTCACCCAAAAATGACCTGTAGAATTACCGTCTGCTTCAGAATAACTTTCTCTTTCGTACGGTATTTCAGTATCACCGTCTAATTGAGTAAATCTAATGTCATATCCATCATCTTTTATTTTAGAAGCTAATCCAGAACCAGCCCCAGAAGGATCCAAGTAAACATATAAAGGAAAGTCGGTTAAATCTGAATCCACATTAGCTGTTTGAATTGTTATCTTCTTACGATAGGCCCAGTTCGCACTAAACCAGTTATATGCATAAGCTACTTGGCCTCCGAATTCAAATCTTAAAGTATGGTTGCCAGCCGTTAAGGTGTAGTGAACAACCTTGCCTGTGCCATTACATTTCCAATCAGGATAATAAATCACATCTCCTTGTAAAATCTGGGGGAATCTTTCTTCATTATCGCAGAACAACCCGATAAATTCATCATCGTCAATGGTTGCTTGGTCATTTGGGATAATCTTCAAATCCGCTTTGCCCTTGGTTGTGAAAGACACTTCCCAATTCTCTCCTTGCTGAGGATGAGAATGAACATTAAGTATGGTTAATTCTTCCTTAGCTCCTCCTGCCGAACCATATATCAAAAAGTAAACAGGCTGTAAAACACCCGAGGATAAAGTTTTAATAATCCATTCAGATTTAGCCAATAAAGTAGTGTTAGCATCTAAGGTTATTTTAATAGGTTTGGCTTGATAGTTATTATTATCTATATCATCATAAGCCTTGGCTAATTGGGGATTTAGTTCTTTTTTATGCTGTTGGATATTATATAGGGATTCTAAAGGTTCTTTCTTCACATCATCTTTATTAATAGATAATAAATTCCTGTTATTAATTACTCCTTTAATCTCTTGAAATTCAGCTTGATTGTCTTTTGATACAGGTATTAAATAGAATTCTTTCTTTTCTTTGCTTCTATTCTCTAATTTAAAAGCTAATTGATAATTATCTTTGGTTAATTTGGTGGCTAAAACCTCAAATGATTCGTCAGGAGCATTAAGATTTTGCTCTATTAAACCCGGGGATTTTAAAGCTTTAATTACTTCTTGGCTATTTGATATCTTTTCTGTGTCTACATTATCTAAATTATCTAAAAACCCTTGTTCTTCTAAGAAACTTAATTCTTCTTTAGAATATATATTTAATTTAGCTAATTCCTTAATTGGAGAATCTTTATCAGAATACCAAATACCCAGAGCAATAATGCCTATTATGATGGTGAATATTATTATTGTAGGGAGATATTTCCTCATGCTTAGAATTTTGAATTTGATGCTTTATTTACAACCATCTAACATCAACCTTAACAAAAATATTGTATCTTTTTTAAGATTCTTTTTTATCCAAACTTTTTGTTTTTCATCTAAAAGCTCGCCCATACCCGAAAGAATTCCTTGATCAGGAAGTTTTTCAATAAGTTTAATAAACTTTTTTAAATAATCTTTAAATTTCATTCCTGTTCTTTTTTCAACTATCTTTTTATTAATTTCCCAGTTCTTTTCTAAAAAAAACCAAACATCAAAAATATCACGATTAGCAGTCCGGCCCCTTTCAATCATAGCCACCAATTTATGGGCAAACATATCTTCTTTTTTCATTACTAACATTGAAATACCAAGATAATTTTTAATCTCGTATTTCGAGCCGAAATCCCTTTTGTTAATTTCTATCTTAATATTATAGCCTTGCTCTAAATAAGAAAGCAGAAAAAACAAAGTATATCTTTTGTTTGTTTTCTTTTTGATTATGCCGTATTTTTTGATAATATTTCCAATTTTTTCAAACACTTCTTTTTCTTTATTTTCATCAAGTAAATCAAAATCTAAGTCAACTGAAAAACGACCTAAATTATAAAAAAGATAAGCAGCAGTTCCGCCCTTTAATCCTAAAAGATATCCAAGCGAAGTATCAGTATAAATATCTTTTAGAATTTTTATTAGAATATTCTTGTGTATTGTTATATCCAAACTCATATTTTTTGATATTTTTTAACTTTTTTCTCCATCTGCTTATTATTATAAATAGGCAAAACTTCATAAACTTTATTCCAATTAATATTAGAAAGATTGTCAAAATGATAATTTTTATTTAAATAAATCACATCTAAAAAAGCTCTTTCAGGAGAGGCAATAGAATAATTATCTTTGTATTCTATGCCAGCGCTATTGGTTAATATTGAATCTTTTATTTTCTTATAAGAATATTTTTGATTATCGGCAACTATCTCTCTTGTTAAATACGAAACTACAAAAATCTGACTATATAACTGAAATATTATCCCAGCTTTAGCTAAAACAGTTTCAAGGCTAATATACGAAGGAGTATAAATTTTAGCACCTGCTTCAAGCTTGTTGTAATTTTTGTCTTTTGCATAAAATCCTTGACGGACACGATAAAGATCTTTATTTTTAACATAATAATTAATCCTGACTCTTGCCGCATTACCAGAGTCCCCCCACAATAAGGCTATATCTTTGAAAGAAAAGACTGTTGATTTTGAACGTAAAATTGTTGAAATATAATCACCTTTTTTCATAGCTATGAATTAAATATTAGTATTAACCTTATATTCAGTTTAAATTATAAACAACGCACTGTCAATTAATCCGCCTCCGTCCCGCTTGGCGGGACTTCAGCGGGCAAGGGCTCTGGTTCCAGTTCTGGTTCACAACCCTCATCAACCTGACCATCGCAGTTATTATCTATTCCATCGCATGTCTCATCTACTGGCTCTACTGCTCCCTGGCATTCTCCCCAAACTCCTTCAGTACAGGTTTGAGTTCCAAATTGACATGCGCCTACATCTGAACTTCCGCATTGCTGAGTTAAATCTTCATCAATATCTCCATCACAGTCATCATCTACGCCATTGCAAGTTTCGTCTACAGGAACGCAAGCAAGCGCTTCTGGTTCTATATTACATAAATCGTTATACCAGTGACCGCCGGTTCCTGCGCAGTCGGCTTCAGTGATACATAAATCAAGATGCTCTGAATCGCAAACCGGCGGAGGCGGAGCAGTTTGGCAATCCTCATCGTCAGCATCTGTTTTCCCATCGCAGTCATTGTCTATCTGATCATCGCACACTTCTGAAATCGGCTCTACTGTTCCCACACATTCTCCCCAGTTATTGTCAACGCAGGTCTGAGTGCCAAATTGGCAGGCCCCGACATCTGATGTTCCGCATTGCTGAGTAGTCCCTTCTTCGCAAACCTGCTTCGGTTCTGAATATTCACAGGAATCATTGCTTATTGTAGCTTCGGGATTGTAATTTAACGCTTCGGGGTCTATACATCCTTCTATGTCTGACTGTGGTTCCTGTTCTAAATGGCATTCTCCGCCATACCAGAATAGATTAGCCCCTTCGCATAACTCCTGGTTAGCGCACAGATTTAAGTGGTCATAGCCGCAATACTCAGGAACCTGGTCTTCGCCTATAATATGCATCTGGCCGTTGAGGTATTCTATCTGGTCGCAATTTGCTTTCACTTTCTTCGTTTCTCCCCGTTCAATCCATGAACAATAAATATCACCAGTCAATGCGTCAACCATTTCCATTCTTTCAATTCTTACTGTTTTAGCAAATAATTTTTCTGTAATAATCTCTCTGACTTGGGCAATGCCATTTTCTATGAAAATCCCAAGAGAAGCGAGAGATTGCTTTACTTTCTGAATAAAGAATTCACTAATTGTGATTCCAGGTTCTTCATTGTCTCCGTTGTCTATTGAACCATCTTCATCCAAAACTAATGCCTCTGATGTAGATTCAGTAGCAGTAGAAAGAATACCTAATTCTCCATAAATCTCATCTAATAATTCTTTTTTCACATTGTCCCACTTAGTCCAAAGCCCGTGCAGACCGCCGTCATCAAGAGAAGCATCAATTGTTCCTAAGACAAAATCATCTACTTTAATCTCTTCTCCTGAAATAGGATCTATAACTTCATGCAAAGGGATTTGAAAAGAACCAACATAAGTCAGTTCGTGTTCTGCTCCATCACCACTTTGAAAATAAAGTTTGTTGTCATTTTTAGTATAAATTTTTCCATAATCTGCATCTGCTGTTGGAGTGGTGGTTTCTTTTAATGTAAGTAGTCCGGCTTCAATAGATAATCCTGCCATATTTGCTGTTGGGACAAGCCCGATGCCGACCTTGGCATTAAAGGTTAAAGTTTGGTTTGCTGGGTCTGCGTTAAAGACCCCATAAATCAAGGCGTTAGTCGCTTCAAGGGCTGCAGTTGTTCTATCTTGATTATCTATGATTAAACGATTGCCAAGTGATGTTTGTCTATATCCTGCTCTCATTCCGATAAAAACACTACCAATACCAGTCGTTGATAGTTTTCCAGCTTCCATACCTATAAAAGTATTATTCCAGAGAGTTTTATCGGCAACTCCTAATCCCGCACCGGTTCCTATGAATACATTATTGTTGCCTGCTTGTGTTTTTTGCCCCGCATAATTTCCTATAAATATATTAGAACTTCCAGTAGTATTATCATTTCCTGCACTTCTTCCAATGGCAATATTGCCACCAACAGTTGTTAGATTAAGAGCATAAGCTCCTAAAGCAAGATTAGTACTTCCAGTACTATTTGTATATAAACTATTTATTCCCAAAGCAATATTCTCTATTCCACTTAAATTAGCATATCCTGCTCCAGAACCTATAAAGAGATTATTCTCTCCTGTGGTGGTAGTAGTTCCTGCTTGATAACCTAAAAATACATTTGAGTTTCCCATTGTAATATTAGTTCCTGCCTGATATCCCAAAGCCATATTACGATATCCAGATGTAACATCATATAGTGCCCGAAATCCAATGCCCACATTTTCCTTTCCAGTATTAGCATCAATTGTTCCATAACCTGCCTCGTGCCCTATATAGACATTATATCTTCCTTCACCAGCCACAGTAGCATCATTATAATATCCTGTATGATAACCTATTCCTATATTCCATTGTCCTACAGTATTATTAAATGCTTGTGTTCCCAATAAAACATTGTAATTTGTAGCATCAAAGTTTATTAAACCTGTCACTTGAAGTTTATTGTTTGGCGTCGTCGTCCCGATGCCAACATTGCCACTGCTATTTACTATAAATACATCTCCATTACCACTCTCATCAGCAGAAATCATAAGGTAATCGCTCCCCGCAGAAACAGAAGTTGTTGTTATTTCCAATATAGCATCAGGATTAGTATCCCCAATCCCGACGTAATTATTAGTTCTGTCTATAGTCAAAACATCATCAGTTCTTACCGTCCAATTAGCAGCCATCACATCATAAGTAAGAGTAGCTTCGTCATACGACCAATGTGTTCCCTGTAAATCATTACCGTCAAGGATACAGTTTGTTGAGGTTGGAGAATCCCATTTGACACAAGCTCCGCTTGCGTGAGTACAACCAATAATGTGGTTGTTTACAACATGCATATAGTTAACTGTTCCTGCAATTTCAAGCCCCTTCCAGCCAAAATTACTGACCGTATTTCCCTCAAACCGCACGTCTGTATATGTTCCACCAGATATGAACAAAAATCCTTTCCCTGCATTGTTTGCGGCACCAGTGTTGACAAAATTGTTGAATGAAATAACTGTTTCAGTATTAGTATTTTGTAATACTCCACCATAGTAATCAGTTCTGACTGTATTGCCAGTAAAAACCACTCCTTCAGTATAGGTTGCTTTCAAACCATAACTCGCCGAACCAGAATCATTAAAAATCTGATTGTTAGCAACTGTAATTGCCGTTTGATTAGTGCCACTAATTCCTTCTACACTAATACCTTGAACACAATTTTCAATCGTATTTGAATTGATACTAATATTATAATTACTGCTTCTACCAGTATGGGTAGAAATTTCAATTCCATCACTAAGACTGTTATAAATTGTGTTGGCTGTAACCGAAACATCATGAGAGCCATCTTGAACCTCAATACCATTAGGCGAACCATAAGTCTTACCGCCCTGTCCTGTGTCTGTAATCCTATTGCCATAAACAGAAGCGTAATATGTCTCTTGATTAATCGCTATTCCATCATCCCCTGCATTATCAACTCTGTTATTTGCAATTGTGACATAAGAACAAAACTCTGTTCTGATTACTTCTGTCCAACCATCTATAATAGTTAAGTTTTCAATAACTAAATTATCAACGGTATTAAATCCAACACACCAGATATAATCATGACCTGTCCCTTGGCTATCTTTATTGCCATCGATATACATATCGCGGATAACGATGTTCGCATTGCCAGTAGCGTGTCTTGACTCAAATGTATAATCAGCGCTATTGGTTATCATTGTCTTATCAACATTGTCGTTTAGGGTTAAAATAGTCCCATTACCGGCTCCTGTGAAAGTTGTATTTGAAGGTATTTTAATTGTGTCAGAAATAGCATAATTACCAGCGGCTAAAAATACCGTTCCTCCGCCGTCGGTTTCAACGGCGGTTAAAGCCGCATTTATCTGAACATCATCTGCTATTCCATCGCAAGTATAATCCGCTATGTTTTTCATGGCAGTTGATGAATCATTTGCAGCAATAATATAAGATGCTGTTCCCTTTGTTGGAGCGCTTATTGCACCGAATGTGCCTGTTCCTGTGGTGGTAGTAAAATCGCCAGCGATAGATAAATCGCCATCCTCATCTAATTTCAATTTTTCTGCTCCATTTACAGCTACTCCAAATAAAGTGTAATCTGCTGTTGCTGTGGCTGGGTTAATGTATAAGCTTCCTTGAGCTACTCCTGTTCCTGAAGGAACAGCACTCAGGGTCAAAAGATCAGAAGTATTAATATTATTGCCTGTGGTATCAATAGTTAAATTTCCTGAATCATCTACTTGAAAATATGCATAATTTGTATCATCGTATGTTAATGCTAATTGGGGTGATGATGTAGATAATACTTCTAATGGGAACCTTGGACTTGAATCCCCGATGCCGACGTTGGCGTTAAAAGTTAGTATCTGATTTGCTGGG
>Ga0265592_1000700_pt1 | contig 16427 bp, 10 predicted proteins | sample saktaG_7_FD_190141 | JGI IMG/M metagenome (GOLD analysis project Ga0265592, IMG submission 190141) | Saline water microbial communities from Sakinaw Lake, British Columbia, Canada - sak_2010_1_5_120m | ecosystem: Environmental > Aquatic > Non-marine Saline and Alkaline > Saline ... | reverse complement strand
CGACGGGGGTTCGATTCCCTCCAGAGGCGCAAAAAGAGGGAATCAGAACATAAATCAAAATGAAAAAAATCGCGGCCATTTTTATCAGCATTCTGATCGGGGTTTCTCTTTTCGGCATCGCGCAAGCGCAACCAAATCAGATATTGCCGAAGTGCGGCGGCACTAACGCGGATGGAAGCAAGCAACCCGCGTGTAAAATTTGCCATTTGTTTGAATTGGTTGACAACATTGTTAGGTTTGGAATTGTGTACCTAATCCCGACCATCGCTGGACTGGTAATTGCAGTTGCGGGATTTAAGATGCTGATTAACCAAAGTAATGTTGAAGTGATGGGTGAGTCAAAGAAAATCATTTTGACGGTGATTATCGGATTATTGTTGATTTATGGCAGTTATGCGATTGTTGGCGCAGTTTTTACCGGAATGGGATATTACGACAGTATGAATCCATTGCAATTTGATAACGTCATCTGCAACTAGCGAGCTTGCCCCCATGACTCAATGGTAGAGTAGCTGCCTCTTAAGCAGTTCGTTGCAGGTTCGAGTCCTGCTGGGGGCACATCATAATAAATTTAAAATTCAAAAATCAAAGTTAAAAATTAAAATAATTTTATTTTCCGCAGAAAATAATAAATAAAATATGTTAACCACCACGGAAAAATTAAAACTGATTGAAAAATACAAGCTTCACGAAGAAGACACCGGTTCGCCCAGCGTGCAGATCGCATTGTTAAGCGAAGAAATTGACCATCTGCAAAAACATCTAAAAAAACATGGCAAGGATGTCCATTCCAAGCGCGGTCTTTTGAAAATGGTTTCCAAGCGCCGCAAACTCTTGAATTACTTGCGCGACACCAACGTGAATCAATACGCGCAAGTTTTGAAACAAACCGGTTTGAAAAAATAGTTTTCGCCCCGCCGCAGCGGGGTTTGTTTCTTTATCCAAATCCAATTATATGCCGCTTCAACTAAATGCCCAGCGCGTCGCAGTTTTGATTGACGTGCAAAATCTTTATTATTCGGCGCGCAACCTGTACCAATCGCGCGTGAACTTCCGTGAAATTTTAAAAACCGCGGTGGGGCGGCGCGGGCTCATTAGAGCATTCGCTTATGTGGTGCGCACAAAAACCGGCGAAGAAAAGCCTTTCTTTGAGGCGTTGGTGAAATTGGGCATTGAAACGCGCATTCGCGATTTGCAAGAATATTATGACGGATCAAAAAAAGCCGATTGGGACGTGGGGATTACCGTGGACGCGATTCGCATTTCCCCCTCGGTGGACACAATCGTGCTGGCCTCGGGCGATGGCGACTTTCAGCAATTGGTGGAATATCTGGAAAACCAGGGCAAGCGAGTGGAAATAATCGCCTTTGGCCGATCAGCTTCTTCCAAAATCAAAGAAAGCGCCGATGAATTTATTGATATGGAAAAAGAACCCGAAAAATATTTATTAAAAAAATAAGCAGCTTTAATAATTTCTAAGCGCTAAATCCTAAATCCTAAACAAATTCAAAATTTAAAATTCAAAATTTAAAAAGATTTGAATTTTAAATTTTGCGCTTGTTTAGAGTTTAGATATTAGAATTTAGAGTTTAATTTTGTATGGCAGAAAAAAATTGTAAATTCTCCATTATGATGGGGGACAAAGAGATTACCGTTGAAATCAACGGATTGGCCGATCAAGCCAACGGCTCAGCGGTCGTTCGTTATGGCGACACAATGGTTTTAACCACCGCGGTAATGGCTAAAAAAGAAAAGCCCGATATGGGTTTTTTCCCGTTAATGGTTGATTACGAAGAGAAATATTATGCCGCCGGCAAAATCAAAGGACCGCGCTATATCAAACGCGAAACTCGTCCCAGCGATGAGGCCGTTTGCAACGCGCGGCAAATAGACCGATCCATCCGGCCTCTTTTTGACGACCGCTTGAAAAATGAAGTGCAAACCATTGCAACGGTATTATCTTGGGACGCCCAAAACGAGCCCGACATCATTAGTTTATTCGGCATTTCAACAGCATTGATGGTTTCCGACATTCCCTGGCAAGGCCCAACGGCTTCAGTGCGCGTGGGATATATCAACGGAAATTATGTCTTAAATCCAACCTACGAACAGCGAGAAGCCAATGAAATTGATGTGGTTTTCGCCGGAGTTGAGCGCGACGGAGAAATTTTGGCCAACATGATTGAAGGAAGCTTCAACGAAATCCGGGAAGAAGTGATATTGGGCGCGTTTGCTTTCGCCAAGCCGCATATCAAGCAACTTCTTGATTTCCAAAACAAAATCGCCGGCGCGTGTGGAAAACCCAAAGCCAAGCTGCCCGACAACACTAATGAAAAATTAGAACGCGAATTGCGCGATTTTATCGGTTCAGATCTAAAAAACGCGCTTTACCAACCGGAAAAATCAGCGCGAGGACAAGCAATGGAAGCAGTTAAATCAAAACTGGAAGAATACGCGGCCGAATCATACGCCGATGATGCCGAAAAACTGAAATTAGCCAAAAAATTCTACGAAAAAGAAATTGATCGCGTCTTGCATGAAACAGTGATGGAAACCGGCAAACGACCTGACGGACGGACTCCCGAACAATTGCGGGCGCTTTCGGCTAAAGTGGGAGTAATTCCGCGCGCTCACGGTTCGGGTTTGTTTCAGCGAGGCGAAACAAAAGCGCTTTCAGTGGCAACTTTGGGCGCGCCGGGAGATCAACAGCTGTTGGACGGAATGGAAATCACCGGAAAAAAACGATTTTTGCACCATTATAATTTCCCCCCTTATTCCTGCGGCGAAGTGCGGTTTTTACGCGCGCCCGGACGGCGCGAAATTGGACACGGTATGCTGGCCGAAAAAACCCTTTTGCCACTTATTCCATCCGTGGAAGATTTTCCATATACGATCAGGGTGGCTTCAGAAATCGTATCCTCCAACGGATCCACTTCCATGGCCGCGCTTTCGGCCGCCTCTCTGGCGTTAATGGATGCGGGCGTACCGATAAAATCACACGCCACCGGCATTTCCATGGGGATGATCGTCAAAGACAAAAAAAACTATAAAATACTCACCGATATTCAAGGACCGGAAGATCATCACGGAGATATGGATTTCAAAGTTGCCGGCACTCGCAACGGCGTGAATGCCGTTCAAATGGATGTTAAAATTGACGGCATCACCGAAGAAATGATGGCAAAAGTTTTGGAACAAGCAAGAATTGCGCGCGGACAATTGCTTGACACCCTTGAAAAAGCTTTGCCGCAACCGCGGCCGGAGCTTTCGCCATACGCGCCACGCATTATTATTATCAAAATCAGCCCCGAGAAAATTCGCGAAGTAATCGGACCGGGAGGCAAAATAATCAACGAAATCATTGAACAAACCGGCGTTTTAATTGACATTGAAGAAGACGGCACGATTTTTATCACCGCCGAAAAACCGGAAGCCGGCCAAAAAGCCGCCGAATGGATACAAAACATCACTCGCGAAATAAAAGTGGGAGAAACATTTCAAGGAAAAGTGAAACGGATAATGAATTTCGGAGCATTTGTGGAAATTCTTCCCGGGCAAGAAGGGATGATACATATATCCAAACTATCCGACCACCGGGTCAACAAAGTGGAAGACGTGGTGCAAATCGGCGACATGGTATCGGTGCAAGTAATTGAAATTGACGGACAAGGCCGGATCAATCTTTCCTTAAAAAACGGTGAGAAATAATTCCGGTTATTCAAAATTAATTACAATTTGAATTTTAACGCAAAATAGCGAAAAAGCGGGGCGTCTCCCGCTTTTTCGCTACCGCAACCTCCTTTTACACAAAAAACACATGTGCTAAAATAAACTTACAAATATGCCAATATGCTGAAACTAAAAGCAAACGCAATCAAAACGTTAGCCAAGGCATTGGCTGAAAGCAAAAATAAAAAAATTTCCGACAGTACGGTTTCATTTAAATCATCGGAAATCGTCCAATTAAACCGAAAGCTGCGCGAAGCTTTCGGGGTTCGGGTTGCCTCAAAAAATGTGCCCATACCACAATTGCAAGATCTGAAATCCATCAATAAAAAAAACAATCCGACACAAAAATCAAAAGCTGAAGAAACGCCAACCACCGCGCAAATTAAAAAGCGAAGCTTTAATTTCGCAAGCCAAAAACCAATTACCAAAGTCGCTCCGATAACAGAAAAAAACATCCCTGCGGGAGGGAATCTGGAGCGACAAAAATTGGAGGCGCAAAAAGCCGCCGAAGAACAGAAAAAACGCGAACAAGAACAGCGTCTTGCCGAAGAGCGAATAAAGCAAGAAAAAATACGGGCGCAAAAAGAACAAGAGGAAAAACAGCGGCAGCTGGCTCTTTTGGAAGCGCAACGAGAAAAGAAGATTAAGGAAGATCTGGAGCGACAAAAATTGGAGGCGCAAAAAGCCGCCGAAGAACAGAAAAAACGCGAACAAGAACAGCGTCTTGCCGAAGAGTTAAAAGCCGCCAACAACTTGCAGGCGGTTTTGCGAATTCTTCTTTCCAAGCTGCGGGAAAAGAAAGAAAAACAAGAAAAAGAGTTAGAGGCGCTTCCAACGCAAAAAGCTCCGTTGGAGCAAAAAAGGCGAGTCCTGGAAAGCAAGATCGCAATGATAAAAAACAGCGAATTGGCCACCGTTGAAGAACGGGAGCGTGAAGTTGAAAAAAAGGCCGCAACAGAAAAAGAAAATCTTGCCAAAAACACAACCCCCGATCAGGAAAAAATTTTAAAACAAAAAATCTGGGAAACCGAAGACAAGCGCAAAGATATTGAAAAACAGCGCTGGGCGGTGGAAGACCGTATCAACAAAATTTTAGCCGAAGCGCAAAATATTGACACAGAAATCCTCAACAAAGAAAATGAATTTAAATCAATCAAACAGGCTATCGCCGATATTTCCGGTCAAGAAGGTTTGGTGCGATTTGCCGCGGAAAAAAACAAATCCGAAGAAGAAATTTTAGAAATAATCAAGGAAAAAGAAATTTTGGCTCCGGATATTGATATCGCGGCAGGCAAAAAAAACGAAGCGGAAAAAAATCTTGCCCAGCTCTCCCAAAAAGAAACTTCCCTTGGCAACCACCTCAATGCAATTGAAGAACAAGAAAAACAAACTACCGATCCATCGGAAAAGAGAAGGGTTGAACAATCGCGATGGCAAGCAAGCAGCGAACTCAAATCAATTGTAAAAGCAAAATGGGAAGGCCAAGAAAAATTCAAAGAGGCCGCAACGAAAGTAAAAACATTGCAAGAAAAAATTGAAAAGGTCAATTGTAAAATAGACAAAATCCAAAGCAAAATCACGGCGGCGGAAATTGACTTGGAAAAAAACGGAACGCCGGTTGGCGCGTTGCGCGACACAATTCGCCGCTTGCTGGAAGAAAACAACGTCAAATTCAATCAAAATATCCTGGAAAACATTACGCAAGCCAAAGAAGAGCAAAAAGAAGACCCAAAGACATCTCCGTCCCTTGAAACGGCAAGCCAGCAAAAACAAGCCCAGAATCGACCCCCGGCTCAAAGACCGGCACAAGAAACCGGTGGCGCAAAAAACGCTGAAAACCAAAAGCCAACACCCGCTACCGGCTCCGAAAAAACACAAATCCAAGAAGAACGCGCGAAGACTGAAAACAAGATTGCGCCGAAAACAAGCGGAATGTCCGAGCAAACAACAAACGATATTTTACTAAAAACCGAAGCAAGCAATAATAAAAAATCCGGCGAGCAGAATCAAAAAAACAAACCCGAAACACCCGCGCAAGAACACAACGACAGCGCAAAAAACGAACCAACACAAGAAGCAAAAAGAAAACAACCGGATTTAATAAATAGCAATGAACCATCAAGAACCTCCGCCGTTTATCGGGAACAAGTGGAATCATCGCCCGCAAAAAATATCCGCACATTTTCAGGAGAAGATTTAGCAAAGAGCAAACAGCCGGAGCAAAAAACCCCGCCCAGGGAGTTGGAACAAAAAATTGAATCAAAAACGGCGGCGGTCGAAACAGCGGCCCAAGAATCACGCGAAATTGCCGAATCCAAACCCGTCGGCACGGCAAGTCCGGAAAATCGATGGCAACAAATTAAGAAAACAACCATACCGACAGCAACCAACACCGCTGTTCCCGCCGATTACCCTCAAACAACCAAAAGCCAACCAATTAATAAAGCCGGAAAAAATAAATTTTTAGCAAGAATGCTGGTAATATTCGCCATAACCGGCATTTTGGGAATAGCCTTGATAATTATCTTAAGCAAAAACAGCGATGAACAGGTCGTCAAAAACCCCGACACAACAACAAACGACGTAAAAACAAAACCCGTCGATGAAATTCCGGATACGGATCAAACAATATTGGCAACCGTGTCGCTAATTGAAATTTATACTGATGATCCGAGCAATATCCCAAACTTGATCTCTCCTTATTTGCGCAAGAAATTTGACGCCAACGGTTATTACGGCTTATCAATCCAAAACAGGACTACCGGCAAAAAAATCGGATTGAAAGAACTTTTTAATATCTATAAAATAAACACACCTTCGATTTTTTACAATTCCATAGATAATGATTGTGAATTTTTCATTTATGCCAATAATGGGAAAAACCGGATTGGTTTTGTCGCACAAGCCGCCAATTCCAATCTCACAGAGACAGCGATGAGCGGATGGGAGGGAAGTATCGCGCAAGATACCGACAATTTCTTCAGACTCATAGGCCGAAAAACTCAAGTTGAGCCCGCGACGCTTAAATTCAACAACGCCGGCGCGGCAGACGGATCGACATACAGATTAATGAATTTTCTTCCCGCGGAAGACGAATTCGCAATCTCCTGGGCGATTTATCAGCAAAAATACTTCATATTCGCCACCTCCAACAACTCTATGAGCAAGATATTCAGCCAATTGCCAAAATAACAAGAAATTTGTAGAATGAAGGCAAAGGCCGCGTAAAGCGCTTTTTATTTAAATATGATGCCACCGCGATTGCGGCGGTTGGACACATAGAAAACCAATGGAAAAATCAACTAAAGAATCGCTCAGGCAAATTGAAAAAAAATTAAAAACCGAACGCGCCGCCACCGAAACCGAATTGCTTAAAATCGCCGTTCCCAACAAAAACGTCCCCGGAGATTGGGAAAGCAAATTCCCTTACGGCAGTGGCGATTCAGGCACATCGTCCTTGGAGCGCCAAGCCGATGAAGTAGAGGAATACACCACCCGCTTGCCATTGGAACACAACTTGGCAGCCAAACTGGCATCAATTGACAAAGCAATCGCCAAAATTAACTCCGGCTCCTATGGCAAATGCGAAAAATGCGGCAGACAAATTCCGTTAAAACGGCTGGAAATATTTCCTGAGGCCCTTTTTTGCGTTGATTGCCAACAATAAACAAGCTTAAAGCGAAAAGCTTAAAGCGAAAAGCAGAACACTGCTTTTCATTTTTCTTTCTACTTTTTCGTTTTACGCTTTACGCTTTCGTGCTTTCTAAAATATTTTCCGCGGCAATCACAGGTTTGGACGCGCAACTGATTGAAGTTGAAGTTGACGCTTCTTATGGCTTGCGCAAGTTTGATGTCGTCGGCCTCCCCGACAAATCGGTGCAAGAAGCAAAAGAGCGTGTCGGCGCGGCAATTGAAAGCGCGGGGTTTAAACCGCCTCACCACGAACCGGTTAAAGTTTTGGTTTCTTTGGCTCCCGCCGATCTGAAAAAAGAAGGAACACTCTATGATCTGCCAATCGCGCTGGGATACCTTTTAGCTGATAAAAAAATAAAATTTGATCCTGCCGGCAAAATATTTTTGGGCGAATTGGCGCTTGATGGACGGTTGCGCCCGGCCAAAGGCGCGGTTTGTTTCGCTATCGCCTGCCGGCAAAAGGGGATAAAGGAAATCATTTTGCCGAAAATCAACGCGCATGAAGCATCGCTTATCAAAGGAGTCCGTGCTATCGGAGTGGAAACGCTGGGCCAAGCAATCAATTATTTGGAAGGAAAAATCTCCATTGAACCGGCGAGCGAGAAGGCCTCAAGCGAATCAAATGAGCACGAAACCGGCAACGGACTGGAATTGATTGCCGGACAAGAGTCAGCCAAGCGGGCACTGGAAATTGTTGCCGGCGGTGGACACAATCTTTCCATGTGGGGTCCCCCGGGAACCGGCAAAACACTGCTGGCCAAAACCCTGCCGGAAATCATTCCGCCGCTATCTTTTGAAGAATCACTGGAAGTCACCAAGATTTACAGCGTGTGCGGCTTGCTCAGCGGCGAATCTTTGGTTGTTAAACGCCCGTTCCGCGCGCCGCACCACACAACTTCCGACGCGGCATTAATCGGCGGCGGCAATCCGCCACGGCCCGGAGAAATCACTTTGGCGCACCGCGGCGTGCTTTTTTTGGATGAATTCCCCGAATTCCACCGCGACGCGCTGGAAGCCCTGCGCCAGCCAATAGAAGAGGGATCAATAAATGTATTGCGCGCGCGGCACGCAATGGCTTTACCGGCGCGATTTATGCTGGTTTTGGCGTCCAACCCATGCCCTTGCGGCAATTTCGGCAACCCCGAAAAACCTTGCGTTTGTTCGCCTTCACAAATAAGAATGTATCGCAAGAAGCTTTCCGGGCCGCTAATGGATCGCATAGATTTGTTTATCAATGTTCCCGCGGTAAAATATGACAAGCTCGCCAACGACGAGCCAAGCCGGCAAAATTCCGGACAAGAAGCAAGGGCCCGCGTTTGTTTTTGCCGCAATATTCAAAAAACAAGGTTTAATAGCGACAAAACCAACGCAGAAATGGATATTGGCCAAATAAAACGTTTTTGCCGCATAGACACAAATTCCGAACAACTTCTAAAAGCCGCGGTCAACTCTTCAAAATTGTCCGCAAGGGGATACCATCGCGTTTTGAAAGTGAGCCGCACTATCGCCGATTTGGACGGAGAACCGAACATCTTGATTAACCATATCTCCGAAGCATTATCATATCGGCCCCCCGAACTAATTTAAAAAACCGCCTTCCGGCAGTAAAAATGAAAAGTGTTTTGTTTTAAAATTTAAATTTTAATATTTTGATTTGTTTAGGATTTTGGATTTAGGATTTAGAACTTTTATTCAAAAGGGATTGGCCGCGCCGCCCACCTCAAAGTGAAGATGGCATCCGGTTGCTTGCCCTGTCCTTCCCATGGTACCGATCACATCGCCCTTTTTAACCTCCTGGCCCGATAACACGGAAATTGTTTGTAAATGATAATAATGAGTGGTCACCGTGCCTCCCATATGAGAAATTGTGATGTTGTTGCCCGCGCCGCCGTTCCAACCGCCGGTTTTTGCTTTAATCACAATGCCCGATGCCGCGGCATATATTGGCGCGCCACAATATCCCGCCGTCAAATCAACCGCGTTGCGAAAATGCAGCCCCTGTGTTTTTTTGCAAGCAGACCCCACCGGACATAAAAAATAATTCGCAGGCATTGCCGATAAACCGGCAGATTGGCTTGAATTTTGCGCTATAGTTGACGCGACCGGCTTTTTAACCGGAGCGGGAACAATTTTTCCTCCGGGCACCATCAAAACATCGCCGATAAAAATGTCGTTTTCGGCGGCCAAATCATTAAAAACAAGAATATCCTCAATTTTGGCCTGATATTTTTTGGCAATTTGAGCGATTGTATCACCGGAAACCGCGTAATGAATCACTCCCGCAACCGGCGGAATAATTAATTTTTGCCCGGATTTCAGAACCGCGCCTTTGGCCAGATTATTGGCCCAGAGAATGCTTTCGGCAGTAATCTCAAATTTTGCCGCCAACCCCGACAGCGTGTCATCACCGGCAACTTCATATTCAATAATCATTTTTTGCGCGCCATCTTGAATTCGATCTTGCGAAAAATCGCTGGTGATGGCCGCTAAAATGCGAGGCGTGATGGCCGCCGGCGGCACCGCGGCCTTAACGCAACCGCCGCTCACCAAAACATAGCCCGGAGATTCGGGCTTGATTTGCTCATCGGCATGAACAAACATATTTCTAACAGCATCGGCTTGGCAACTCTTTTCGTTTTTAGCCAAAACGCATTCAGATGCTTGGCGGGAAACCGTTGAATAAACCGTAAACAAAATCGCTCCGATAAGGAGGAGTTTGGCAAAATTCTTGAATTGCAGTTTAATATCCATAGAACAGCTTTATTCTATAAAACCCTCTAAAATTGTCAATAGATTCGTGCTAAAATAAATTTATAAAATCCTATCGCCATATAATGAAAAAGAAAACAAAAACCGGGCCGGATATAAAACCGAAGAAACGGCTGGGGCAGAATTTTTTGGGACAGATCGGCGTGATCAAAAAAATGATCGTCGCGGCACAAATCAAAACCGGTGAAACGATTTTGGAAATCGGACCGGGCACCGGCAACCTCACCGAGGAATTGATAAAAACCGGCAATCCGATGATCACGGTGGAAAAAGATTCGGAGATGATAAATATCCTTTGCGAAAAATTCAAAAGCGCGGACAATTTTGAACTTATCGCCACCAACGCTTTGAAATTTGACGAAACAAAAATTCTCGTGCCATACAAGATTGTCGCCAATCTGCCCTTCTATGCCGCCGCGCCAATCATCCGCAAATTTTTGGAAAGCAAAAATCCTCCGCGATTGATGTCTTTAATTGTGCAAAAAGAAGTGGCACAAAGAATTTGCGCCAACTCGCCGAAAGCAAACATTCTGGCAACCGCCGTGCAATTTTATGCCGCGCCAAAAATTATCGCCTACGTTTCAAAGGGATCATTCTGGCCCGCGCCCAAAGTTGACGCCGCAATTTTGCAACTTGTCCCCTATATAAAGGAAGGGGAGCGCGCCAACAAAAAATTCATCGCCAAATTTTTCAAAATCGCAAAGGCCGGCTTTTCCCATCCGCGCAAACAACTTGCCGGCAACCTCGCCCAAGAATTAAAAATTTCGCGCGAAAAAGTCGAATCGCTGATAACAGAACAAAAACTCAATCCCAAATGCCGCGCCCAAAATTTATCGGTGGAAAACTGGATTACCCTCGCCCGCGCTTTTGAATTATAATAATTTAATGCTTCAGGTTTTAGAAAACAAAAATCTAAAATTTATTGCCAAATTATTTTGTGTTTTTTTTGTCTTACTAATCATACAATCGCCTCAAAATGCAGACGCTATAAGTCATAGCGAGTTCAAATATCCAACACCCGGTGTCACCTGCGGGGGGGAAATGACCGATTATGATATATGCACCTGCTATCATAGTGATGGAAGGTCTTACCCTTGCGCATGCCCCAAATATGCCACATGCCAAACATGGCAAACCGGCGAAACAATTAACGGAAGTTGTTATTGCGCCGCCCACTGTCTCGAACCGCCGGAAAACCCGAAATACTACGATAACAATGCAAAATATAATACCAGCAAGGAAAATTTTGAAGGCGGCGAGCTTTACCAAAATACAGACAACGGCATAAATCTCCCGATAATTTTATCTTGGGATAACATACCAGGATGGAAAAACTTAGGGCATAATAGGGGGGAAAATGCGACTATCCCACATTTTTGTGATAGATACATTCCTAATCCTGATACACAGGGACCAAAAAGTTATCGGATTCAAATTCAGAGTTTGGATGATGCAAAAAACGGTACTTATGGGATTGAAAATTTGAATTTGAGCGAGGCAAAGGGATTGCACAATGAAAGCGGGGGAATGTATGAAAAAGTTTTGCAAAAAAACGCGTTCAATTCTCGCGATGACGGGGGAGCGTGTTTTTTCCAGACCAATTCCACCTACCGCTGGCGGGTTTTGCCCTGTTGTGATGCCAACGGAACAGATTGTCGTGAAGATGGCATTCAATGGTGGACTTTTTCCACATCTCCCGCGCCCGAACTTTTGGGAATACAAGATGGAGACAAATACAAAACCGGTACCACCGACGACATCGCCCAAGACCCGGACTGGAACGGCCCACTGGCATTGGAAAATGTGGACTTTTGTAGCGCCAAACTTTTCTGGTGCAAAGCCAAACTCGTGGAACCCGATGCCGGAGAATATAACCGGTTCGATAAGGTATATAACGAAAGCCAGCAATTTTACGCTTTTAATTATCAAATGCGTGTAAAATCCAGCGAAAACACATCTCTTGGGGCGCTGATTGAAAACATTGAAAACATCCCTGTCGTAGGAGGTATTGTCGGCTGGATAAAAAACAGCGGTGTTGTGAGCGGCATAAAATCCAAATGGAGCAATTGGAAAAACAAATGGAGCAATTCCACCAGCGACTGCAATCGATGGATGGAAACCGGATTGGAAAATGCCGCAGAAAGTGAAACCCCCGTCGGAGAAACTGAATCCGAATCTTGCCATTATCTGCAAAAAAACGATGACGGCACTTGCGCCAAACCGGAGTCTCTTTCCTTTTTGCCCTACTTTGACGGTATTGCCAATGATCCGACATTCAAGCCGTTTTTCTCCGCCGAAGAAAACACTAGCAGGGATCGCAATCTTTTCACCGGCGACGGGGAAGGCAAATTAAAATATTCTTGGCAGATAAAGCCCTGCTTTACCACTGGCAACGAAACCAAACCAGACGGCACCAAAGACAGCGGCTTCCCCCAATGCGGCGGCGATGTTAATGAGGACTACGGGCAGAAATGGCAGTTAATCGGCAAGCCAATGAGTTCTGCCACCATCAGCAAACCGCCGCTTACTTCTCCGGCGGAAAACAAAAATTGGACCAGCGAAAACAATCTGGTCGGACTGAGCAATACTTTGAATTGGAATGTTCCCTGTGGCGCGAATTCGTTTTTATATGATATTCAAGAAGAAAGTGGCGAAAGTATTTTTGATGGCGACACCATGTGTGGCGCAGATTACAAAAACGATTGGGGGCGAAGATTTGGCAAATGCCAAATATCAATCAGAATTACCGATAAAACAACTCCTCAACAAACAAAAACTCCCGGCGAGGTATGGCTAAAAATTGACACCAAATACCAATGGCATGTTAAATCGTGCTGGCCATCAATTCCGGTGGGCGAAATTAACAAAATCTGCAGTTTGGAATGGTCGGATTGGGGACACTTTCGCACCACCGGCCGGCCGCCGAATAAATTGTGGATTGATATTGATAATGACACCACTCCCACTGCCACTTTCAGCTGGGAAGATGTGCCGGCAGCCGGATCGTTTAATATCAAAATTTTTGACGCAACAAATAAAGAGATTGCGCCAAAAAAGCCAAACCCCCAACCAACCAACTCTTACATTTTTGAGTATGGCGCCGCCAAGGAAACTTATTATTGGCAGATACAAACTTGCGCCGATGTAAGCGGTAAAATTTGCGGACCATGGAGCAATTCTCAACCATATACCACAAAGATATTTGACGCGCCAACCAATTTAAACCCTGGGGATGGTGAAATTACACGATTGCAAAATCTTTCATGGAGTGGCAAAGCCAATTACTTCAAAGTAAAATTAACCTATTCTCCGGTGGGGACGGTGAGTAGCCACTGCACCCCGACCGAAATTAATGTTGACGATATCACTCCGAACAATTCTTATCCAACCTCTTACACTACCTGCCCGGGAAACTATGAACTTACGGTACAGCCGTGTTTTGATGCCAATTGCGAAGACAACAAAAAAGTTAAAAATCCAATTTCAACTACAGAATTCTTTATTGCAGACCCCGATAACAAAGACTTTGGCTTTATGGTTTGCGGCCAAACCGTGGATAACCCCGCCACAAAAAATTGGGACGAATCAGACAAATGTCAACCCAAACATCTGGTTTTGATAACTAAAATTATTGTTGATTTTGTTGTGTTTAAGCTGGCGTTTATGCTTTTGCCGGTGATGGCCGCGATTACCGGAGGGTTGTTCTATTTGTCGCAGGACAAAGCAAATCTTATTCCAACGTTAAAAGATGGTTGGAAAAAAGTCGGCATCGGCTATGGCATTTTGATTTTCGCATGGGTGATTGTTTCAATCTTGATGAACCTTGTGGGTTATTCAAAATTGTGGAATCAGATTTTATGATTTATAATGAATCAATGGAAAACAAAAATTTGAAACTGAAAATTGTTTTTTTGGCGCTGGGATTGTTTTTAACCGCGCCGGCGATCGGTTTTGCCGCCGATGTCGGCGAAACCGACTATTTTGACATTCCCGAAGAATGCGGCGCCACCTTCAAAGGAACAAAGTCCGGCGAAATCGTCTGTGAAGCATGGGAAAACGGATCACAGCTCAAACTTAACGACAAGATTGACGTGGGCACATGCATTTGCACCAACAAGTGCCTCACTTTGCCCGGAAATCATTATTATTATGATGATCCGATCAACAGAACGAAACAAGCCGATGAAAATGAAATCACCCTGCCGGTTGTTTTGGCATGGGACAATATTGACGGCTGGCAAAACGAAGACGGCGCCTATATTTGGAATCTTGAAGAAAAATTGGGCAACAAAAAATCCATGAGTTCAAAATTATTCGGCGCGCGGTCTTATATTTTGGAAATAGAGAACAAAAACGGAGAGCTAAACGATTCAAAAAGCGGCGGCGACATATTCCGCCAGATATTGACCACCAATGAATTCAACGCAACAGAAAAGTTTTATCCTTGTTTTTACAATTCCGACACGGTAATCAGATGGCGCGTGCGTCCTTGTTGCGGCGAAGACGGTTCCAACTGCCTGCCCGAAGACAGGGCTAATTGGTGGACGTTCAGAACCAGTCCGGCCCCCGAACCGATCAATATCGGCGACCCGGATTGGAACGGTCCGGATGGAACAACCGGAATTTCCCATAACGGATTGAAATTGGACTGGTGCCACGCCAAGGTTTCAGCCGAAAAACAGCCTTACAATAACAATGTAGGAATGTCGCTGTCATACCAATTGCGCGTCTACACCAACGAAAATCAATTGGTTCTAACCGGCGCCAGTGTTCCGCAAATGTTTTCTCAATTGGCCGCGTGGTTAAAAAAAGACGAGCCCGCCCTGACCAATCCTTTGGCCTGTCATTATCTGGAAAAACAAACCAACAACACCTGCAAGCCCGACGTTATCAACCCAATACAAGCTCTCACCGCGCGTAATTGGTGGTCGCACAAAGAATTGCCCAGCAAAGATCGGGCGCTTTTCACCAAAAATGTTACTTACAGCTGGCAGTTGCGCCGCTGTTTCAACAACACCCATGCCGATGAAGAACATTGCAATTCCTCTTCGGATAAGCACTGGGGGCAAATTTGGAAATTCACCGTTAAAAACGAAACGATTGACGCGCCGACTCTTTTGGCGCCGCCCAACGACCAAGATTATGCCAATCCGCTTACCGCAAGCCTCACCGAACTCCCGGGCAAGCTTTTGTGGCAAGCGCCCAACGGCGCCAATTCATTCGCCTATGACCTCCAAAAAATTGCCGGCAATTCCGGCCAGTCATTGGTGAACGGAGAACGGCGCGCCACAAAGTCGCAAATAGTTTTTTCCAAAACCAACGCCGCCGACAGCAACAGCGACGCGCAAGGAATTGAACTGGAATTGGACACTGCCTACAAGTGGCGCGCGAAATCCTGCTGGCCCGCTATTCCGGTGGGGAATGTGTGCAATGAACCTTGGTCGCAATGGTGGTATTTCCGCACCACCGGACGCGCGCCAAAAACCGAAACAATAATGCCGGCAAACAACTCCGCAGAATTGCCCATGCCGGTTGATTTGCGATGGGAAGCGGTGCCGGGCGCCAAATCTTATATCTTGGATTTCAACGGAGAAAAAATTGTTTTGCAAAACAACCAATATACCGCCGATTACCCAAAAATCAACCAAAGCCAAACATATAAATGGAGCGTGCAAACCTGCGCCGACAGCGCCGGACAATTCTGCGGCGCGTCCTCGCCGGAATTTTCATTTTCCACCGCGGCGCTGAAAGCGTCGCAAAATCCAACATACCCAACAGATGCTATTGATAACAACCAACTGATCTATAACTTCTCATGGGAGCCGGTCGCTGGCGCGCATTATTATAAATTTGTTTTGAATTATTCAGAAAAATCCGACAAAGAGACCAACGATGCCTGCCAAACCGGTCAAAAGGTGGAAAAAACAGTCAAAGAAAGCTCCGCGACAGTCAACAAAGATATTGACCAGCTTTATTGCCTGGGAAAATATGAATGGAACGTGTTGGCCTGCTTGGACCAGCAATGCCAGGACGCCGGCGCAACACCGCAAACATGGTCGTTTGATTTTGCCGCCGGAGGAAAAGAAATTAAAAAAGGACAAGCAATTTTGGCGGTTTGCGACCTGACTAATGATAATCCCAACACCGCTTGGGACGACAGGGAACAGTGCGGCGTCAAGCACTTTTTGCTGGGCGCGATGCAAATTTTGAACCTTTTACTTTTCCGCGCCGCATTC
>Ga0265592_1000694_pt1 | contig 16515 bp, 17 predicted proteins | sample saktaG_7_FD_190141 | JGI IMG/M metagenome (GOLD analysis project Ga0265592, IMG submission 190141) | Saline water microbial communities from Sakinaw Lake, British Columbia, Canada - sak_2010_1_5_120m | ecosystem: Environmental > Aquatic > Non-marine Saline and Alkaline > Saline ... | reverse complement strand
CAAGCAGATCCTGCATGACCGGGTTGTTCATGGCAGCAATATGAATGCCCTGGGCGAACAGGATTCCGATGATGAGATAGTAATTGTTCGATAACGGTACGCGAAAGAAACTGCGGAACTCAGATCGACAATTAATTGCATGGAAGTTTTCAAGAAGCACCATCAGAAGCACGAGCACACTTCTTGCGGCAAACTCGTCCCATCCTGAAGATAAAAGCCAGAAATATGTTCCAAATGCAATTATTCCCATTAACAATCCTGACAGGAGTGTCTCCTGAATCATAAGGGCATTGAAGATTCCCTCTTCAGGTTTTCGGGGCTGTCGTTTCATCGTTGCAGGGTCTCCTGCCTCAAAGGCAAGGGCAACGTCCTGAATTCCATTGGTGACCAGGTTGAGCCATAATAGCTGGACGGCGAGCAGGGGAAGCGCCAGTCCGGTAACGAGGGCAAGGGTGAAGAGAATAATCTCGGCAAATCCGGTTGAGATGAGCAGGTAGGTCACCTTTCTGATGTTATCATAGGCATACCGTCCCTCCTCGATACCGGCCACGATAGATGAGAAATCGTCATCAGCGATTATCATAGAAGCGGTGTCCTTGGCCACATCGGTGCCAGATCCCATTGCCACACCGATATTTGCCCGCCTAAGAGCCGGGGCATCATTTACGCCGTCACCTGTTACAGCGACAAAATGGCCATCGCGGATCATGGTATCAACGATCTCAAGTTTCTGTACCGGGCTGACACGGGCAAAAATACGCCCGTTTCGAACCAGCTTAAAATATTCCGGGATGTCTGGGGATCCAATAGCATCAAGTTCCGGGCCTGTTACCACCTGTGATTCATCGCTCGCAAGCCCAAGCTGTTTTCCTATGACAAGGGCAGTTCCAGGGTGATCACCGGTAATCATGGATACCTCCACTCCCGCAGCCCTGCATCGTGCAATGGCATCAGGGATAGCAGGTCTGATGGGATCGATAAATCCTGCAAGACCGAGGAGGGTTAAGGATGGGCGGACATATCCAAGGGTAGGGGGGCCTGGCGGGACATCATGAACGGTCCCTTCTGCGATTGCCAGTACCCGGTATCCCTGGCTGGTGAGTTCCCTCTGTTGTTCCTCAATCATGGCCGGATCGAAGGGCACGACACCATGTATGGTTTTCAAAGAATGGCAGAAGGGAAGAAGTGCTTCCAGAGCTCCTTTCACTGCAACCCGGATTGTTTTTGTCTTATACTGGTAATATACCGCTGAATATCGCAGATCGGATTCAAAGGGAACACTTCCAACGACCTGGATGTCACTCTTTACGAGATCCGGGTCTATCCCTATCTTTATCGCAAATGAGAGGAGTGCCACGTCCATAGCATCCCCATGGTGTATCCAGGTAGTACCTTCCTGATACAGGCTCCCCTCATTGCAGATTACACTCGCGTACCCAAGGGTTCTCAGGTGCTGAAGGGAGCCGGGATCAGGAACAGAATCATCCGGGAGTCGCACCTCCCCTTCACCGTCATAACCTGCACCCGTAATCAAAAAGGAATCTCCACCCGACAGGATGACACGTTTGACAGTCTGCTGGTTGACGGTCAGTGTTCCGGTTTTGTCAGTAGCTATCATGGTGCAGCTACCAAGACTCTCAACGGCAGCGAGACGCCGGACGATAACATTCCGCTTTCCCATCCGTGATGTACCAATGGAAAGGGCAACGGTGATAGCCACTGGCAGACCTTCGGGAATGGCTGATACGGCTAGTGCAATCGCAAGGAAAAAGACTTCAGTGTAAGACACTCCACGGGATAGCGACACGATTGCAACGAGAAAACATGCCCCTATTACGAGAAATCCGATATTACGTGAGAACTGTTCCATTCGGATCAGGAGCGGTGGTTTTGATGCTTTTGTGGTTGCGACAGCTGTTGCAATAGCGCCGACTTCGGTTCTTAACCCGGTAGCGGTTACCACACCCATCCCCCGGCCGGTCATGACCGTGGTTCCTCCAAAGATCATGTTCCTCTGGTCTCCGATTGGTGCATCTTCTTTGACAAGGGCCAAATCTTTCTCTACAGATATTGATTCACCGGTGAGCAGAGATTCGTCAACGGTAAGGTTGGCGTCATGGATAAGACGAAGGTCTGCCGGGACCCGGTTGCCGGACTCGATAAGGACGATATCTCCTGGCACGATAGTGGCAGAATCGATGGTTACATCCCTGCCACTCCGTTTTACGTGAGCGGTAATGGTGAGAAGATCTTTTAGTCTGTTTGCACTCTTTTCGGCTTTCCATTCCTGAACAAGCCCGATAATTGCATTTAAGAGTACTACCACGAGAATGAAAATACCGTCCCTGATATCCTGCAGTGAAAACGAGATGACTGATGCGATGAGGAGGATGTATATGAGCGGGCTCTTGAACTGGTGAAGAAAGATAGTACCTATTCCCGGAGATTTTCTGCCTGGAAGTGTATTTGGGCCGTACTCCTGCATTCTCCTGGTGACTTCGTCATTGCTGAGACCATCAGGGCCTGAGCAGAGCTTCTCGTAGACCTCTTCAAGGGGTAGTGTATACCATAAAATACCTGCATGGGGTTGTAATTCATGCGTTATCTGTCGTTTATTTATGTTTCATCCCCCGTTCAGGATTTTTCTCAATCATTGTATCTCTGGTTCATTCATCCGATGCAGAGAGACGGTATGATTCTTTCTCCATAGCGTGATATTTGCCTGCCGTATGTAATATACTTGTGGAAAAACAGAACCTCATAGAGATCGGTAATTGTTACGAGCTTTTATTCACTGGTATTTACTGTTGTATTTTCATCTGCCTGTATCCCGTTGTCTTCGGTACCGACTCCTGTTGAATCTGCTGCAAGATCTTCTCCCGCAGTCTCTTCGGCTATACAAAAACCTGTTAATGAGAAAGAGTGAAAGCAATACTGCATTTATCCATTAATTTTTCTTCTGTTGAACATTTCGGAGTTCTCGCATCTTATATATTAATTCCATCTATAAATTACTCGTTTTTTCAGTTTTGCAATAAGAAGGTGGAATAGAATGCTCACCGGCGGATTGTACAAAAAAACCCATTATCCGGCTGTGAGACACGACCGGAAATGTGTATTTCAGGTATTGGAGTAATATAATTCCCAATACCGAATCATGATAATGGTCCTGTCTTCACCGCTGCCCTGCTCTGAGCATGAGGTATAAAGAATCCGTTTGTAACAATGAATTCCAAGGAAATCGCCATGCTTATTTCTTTATGTCAGGGCAGCTACTATTGAGATAATGACTGAGGGTATCTGTTCATCTTCACATATATCCATAGAGCATCCCCTATGTTCAAAATTCATTGAGGAGATAAGAGGTGATTCCGATATTCTCGCCTTGTACCAGTTTGGCAGCTCAGTATCACAGGAACAGTATCGGGATATCGATCTCTGTATCATTACAAACCAGATAGAATCTGCTGACTTTCTTCCCCGATTTTTCCGTTATTCTGGTGTGTATGCTGCATATGGGAAGGTACCTCTTGACATTTCTTTATTCTCAATGTTGCCCCTGTATATCCGGATTGAGGTGATATCTATGGGGAAGGTTTTGTATGTTCAGGATAGAAATACCCTCTTTGACTGTATTATGAAAACCTTGCGGGAATGGGATGACTATGAACAGTCATATCGGATTTTGATATCATGAAGAATCAACAACGTATCATGACTTCTCTACGGTTTTTACAACAATATCTGGATGAAATAGAACAGATTGTCCCTGCAACATATGATGAGTATATGCAGTCTCTGATAATCAGGAGATCTTCAGAACGGCAGATTCAGATTATTATTGAACAGGTATCTGACATTTGTGCATTGCTTTGCCGTGATGTGTTCTCTAAAATTCCCGGTGATGATGCGAGCATACTGGATATTCTCTCGGAAACCTGGTTTATCTTTAGAAATGTGTGAAAAGATACGTGGAATGAAAGGGTTTAGGAATATTCTTGTTCATGGGTATACAAAACTGGACAATGCAAAGGTCTTTTCACATATTTGTGCAGGAAAGACTGATATCTATCAGTTCATTGAAGAAGTTACAACGTTTCTCAATATATCGGATAATCAGAAGATGTGAATAACAGGGATATCAAACATGAGGTTTTTTAGATTCTCATTTCTCTTTCCGAGTGGGCTATTCCATCTTTTCATACCTGTTAGCGTTTTTAATTGCTGTCTTCAGGTGCCGGCATGCCTCTTCGCCCCTGCAGACGAGGATTACATCAGGGGCATTTTCATTCTCTTCAAAAAATCGGCGAATTGACCTTACCGCAACCGTAGCAGCTAGATCCGGGGGATATCCATATGCTCCCGTACTGATAGCAGGGAATGCAATTGTGTTGCACCCGTTTTTCACCGCAAGAGATAGGGAATTCATATAACAGGCAGTGAGTAGCTCCTCCTCCCGTCCTTCTTCCCATACCGGGCCAACCGTATGGATGACATAGTGTGCAGGAAGAGCAAACCCCGGGGTTATCTTTGCTTCCCCGGTTTTGCACCCCCCAAGCGTCCTGCAGAACTCCAGGAGATCCGGTCCGGCTGCCCGGTGAATGGCTCCATCTACTCCTCCTCCTCCAAGGAGCGTGGAATTTGCCGCATTGACGATAGCGTCCACGTGGAGCGTTGTGATATCGGCGTTTAGGATCGTAATTTTTTTGGTGATATGGTGTGGCATACAGGAGGATTCTCCATCATCCTAAACATTGTTTTGCTTTATTTTCCTTGCCCGGATTATATTGAAATTCGTTTCATCTCTCTTTCTGATCAAATTTTGAAACTTTTAGGGGAATAAAATGACTATGAACGGTCATATTGATGTTGATATTCTGAAAAACATACAACCAGTACCTATCAATCATAACAACGTCCAACTTGTTTTAGAGTCACAAATTTAGAATTTATTGCAAAAAGAGAGTGTTTTAGCGGATGTGTAAATGGTGCAGATAATTTTCGATTTTTGGACAGCCTAAATTATTCTTCATGTTTTAATGTTCCATTCTTCGAAGTTATTTTTGTTTCAATGGAAACAGAAAGATTGATCGTTGCTGAAATCTCTACCGCTTCAATTGTCTTTTCGATCTCTTCAACACTTGGAAGACGCCCTTTTAGATCTTCTGATAAGGCACGGGTGAGTTGATACTCTGAAACACCTATTGGTTTTTGAATATCCTGAAGAGCATACTCAGCGATTGCTTTATTTTTTTCCCGACAAAGGAGCATACCGATCGTTGGATTATCTCCTTCCTGTCGGATGAGTCCATCAACAGCAGAGAGGTAAAGTTCAATTTTCCTGCATACTCCGGCTTGAACTCATGAGCCTTCAGTTCGATAACCACGTAACAGTGGAGTTTCGTATGATAGAAAAGTAGGTCAATGTAAAAGTCCTGATTTCCAACGATTATGGGATATTGCCTTCCAAGGAACGCAAACCCGATACCGAGTTCCAATAAAAACTGTTGGATGTGGGTGATAAGAGCATTTTCAATTTCACGTTCCTGGACAGTGTCAGATATCGTAAGAAAATCAAAGATATAAGGGTCTTTGAGTGTCTCCCTCGCCAGATCAGAGGTAGGGGGGGTAAGTGTGTGGGAGAAGTTGGTGATGGCTTTTCCCTGTCGGTGGAAGAGTTGGAGTTCCATCTGATGGGTGAGAACATTTCTGCTCCATCCATGTTCAATGGCTTTATTCAGGTAAAACAGCCGTTCATCCGGATCTTTAATCCGTGTGATGAGTACACAGAGATGGAACCAGGGTAATTGTGCAGCAACCTGCTGCACAAATTCCTCGTCCGGGTATGCTGCTGCAAATGCCTGCATGTATTTCAAGTTCCGGACAGAGAAACCTTTCATCTCCGGAAATTCCTTTCGGAGATCCAGAGAGAGTTAATCGATGACCTTCGAACCCCAGCCGAGTTTCTCCTGGTTGGTGAGAATGTCTTTTCCGGTCCTCCAGTAGAGAAGGATGAGTTCCCTGTTTACCGAAACAGCAGCTTTCAGTTGTGCCTGGCGAATTCGGGTCTTTAGGGTAGTTAGGAAGGCTGGGTAATCTGTGGACCGAATATTGCTCATTTTAACTCTATTTAATCGGGGTGCAATCTATTTCCACATGAATTGCAAATAAATCCATTTCAAGGGCCATAATTCCCACACTTAATGCACATATATGCAATAAGGTGATTTTTTATTGGGGTTATTCCTCTCATACCATTTCGTTTTACTGTAGCGATATCCTCCTTAGCTGATTTAATTTCCCAACCTTGAGGTATCCAAAAATTAGTTCATTTTCATTTTCCTCATCAAACTCCGTGGTAACTTTTGATGGAGTTTGACCGATAATTTTTATTGCATCTCCAAGTTTTTTAACAATTTCTTTCTTTATTTGATTGCATTCATCACTTTTCTTTTTAATTGATTAAACTCAGGAAATTCATGAACAAATGATGAGGAAGCTGTTATTTCAAAATTAATTTTATCGATGCTCGAAGAAATTACAGAAATATTTGAATCACGATTTCGATAAAATTCATCTATTTTGTTCGATAAAAATAGATGCGACTCTATTTTTTTTAAATCATCAAAAATTCCAACTCCTTTCTGATTATAAGTATAAAGTAAGAGAAACACATTCGTATCAATTAGGATTTTCATCCTTTATAGTCTCTTTCAGCCCGTGTGCAATCGTGTAGCGTGTTTTCTCCCCTCCCTTCTCTAACCCGTTCCTGGTTACACCGTATCGTAGTGTCTGATATATGTCTCCTATTCAAGCCATGAATTTTCATGTGCCTCTGCAATATGCATCAGGTTTCATCATGGATTGGTTCGGGATTTATTGGTCAGTCAGATAACCGATTAGAATTTCGCCATCAGATTGATCTGACCTGTTCTGTTAGTAGAATTATTTGATAGATCTTTTCATTCAATGAAATGGCAATCACCATATTTCAATAGATTTGGGAAGGAGAAACGTTTTCTTCTTTCAAGGGGGTTTAAAGAGAATTGTTTATCTATTCTCGTTTGGTTGGGGGATATGGAATCCTTACAGATATTTCCAACCCGAAAATTGCTTATTTTTTATGGCGGGGGACTGCTGATTCTGATTTTCAACTGGATTTACATACCAGAAATGGTGACCTCCTTTTTAAAGAAGGAGACAGCATTGTTGGGTAAGATGCCGTATCAAAAGTTTCCTTTCATACTGGAACCAGTATTCGCTCTTCCCGATACGTGCCCCCGGCATCAAAAAGAGCCTCTTTTCGATTGAAATGAAGTGCTTGTGTACGTGTTTCTCTCAAACTATCCATCAATTCCTCATAGGATGATTCCTGACAGTTTAATCCGGGAATCTTTTCTATCTAACCAATCCACCATGGGCCATCCTGTTTGATGATTGCAGTGTGAGTTATAAGACGAATGAATTCAAGTCCTGGGAGGCTTTCCTATAACCAGATGTATTTAGAATACATTCTGAAGAACCGTTTATCAGGTGATAAAGAATTATAGTATTTCAATCCCTTCAATTTTTTGATAAATTGTAAAATAGCCTCAAATGGCTCATCATCCGGTATTTATCTGCCGTCATTAAATACATACCCTTATCTTATTTCATGATGACCATTTGGCATGGTGCAGGATGATACCAGTCTGATGTATCAGTACTGGGGAAAGAGTGCTAAAGGATCAGGAGGACAGGATAACTATCACCTGCTTGTATATCACTGTCTGGATGTTGCAGCAGCAGGGAATGCCCTTCTTAGAAATGATGACAATCTTCGATCCCGTCTTACAAGTGCAATTAGCTGGTCCGAAAAATCTGTTCTTAGTTTCACTCTTTTCTGGCTTGCTCTTCATGATCTGGGAAAATGTTCAGAATCTTTTCAAAATTTGCAGCCCAATCTGTTCTGCTTACTTAAGGGTCGGAATAGTGATATGGGATATCTGGCAAGACATGATGAGATTGGGTTTCGGTTTTGTGATCAGGATATAAGAGACTGGTTTTTTGATGAGATATTATCTGGTTTTATTCTGAAAGAGGAGGATCCCATTGACTGGGAAGAAGTGACAAACCCTTGGATCTCATCAGTTTTTGGTCATCATGGTAAACCACCTGCAGGTACCGCTTGTGATATTATCGCTAGTCATATTCTTTCAGATGAAGATCTCCTGGCAGTAAAGATAATTGCTAAGGCTTTTGCGAATCTCTTTCTTTCAAATCAGTTTTTGATTAATACCGGATTTCAGGAAAATTGGATAAAAGAATCAAAGAATATATCCTGGATTATTTCAGGTTTAGTGACGATATCCGATTGGATCGCATCAACACCTGCATATTTTCCTTTCGTATCAGAAGTAATTGCTCTTGATCAGTACTGGAGTGAGTATGCTTGTCCCCAAGCAAAAAAGGCAATTTCCATTTCTGGTGTGCAAACATGGCCTGTATCTCAAGAAACGGGAATATCTGCATTATTTCCATTATTTTCCCAAAAAAATATCACACCAAGCCCGCTTCAGCACTATGTCTCTGAATGTCATATTGGCAGTGGGCCTCATCTCTTTATTATTGAAGAATCGACTGGTGGGGGGAAAACAGAGGCTGCTGTGACGCTCGCCCATCGAATGATGGAAGCTGGTAACGGAGATGGTATGTATGTTGCACTTCCAACAATGGCGACGGCAAATGCAATGTATGAACGGATGGCAGGATGTTATGAACGACTGTATAAAAAAGGAAGTCATCCATCCCTAATTCTTTCTCATGGTGCAAAATACCTCTCGTCTCAGTTCGTCGATTCAATTGAGATGGGAGATGCTACTAGTAATATCCGTAAGCATGATGAAGATGCAATGGCTTTCTGCTCCTGGTGGCTTGCTGATCATGCAAAGTCCTCACTGCTTGCATCTGTGGGTGTTGGCACAATTGATCAGGCTTTGGTTGCAATTCTCCCGGTGAAATATCATTCACTCAGGTTGTTTGGATTGATGAAGAATGTTCTTGTTGTTGATGAGGTCCATGCGTATGATCCGTATATGAATCAATTGTTGCGGACACTCCTCTTTTTTCAGGCTGCTTTAAGTGGGAGTGCAATTTTATTATCCGCAACGATACCACAGGTGATGCGACAGGAATTAGTGAGAAGTTTTAATGAGGGAATGATATCAGCAGGATCTTCTCTTACAATACAGGAAGAGAATTCGTCTCAGGTTCCAAATTTTCCCCTTTCATATCCTCTTGTCACTCATGTATGTCCTGCCGGGTATGGTGAGAATGCAATTCCCTGCCGGTCTGGAACCAGACGATCGGTTAAGATTACGTTATTACATGATGAGGAGGTAGTCAAAGAAGAACTGCTCAAATGCATTTATAATGATGGGTGTGCATGCTGGGTACGAAATACCGTCGGGGATGCAGTCAGGGCATTTGAATGGTTTGCTTCACGAATCCCAGCAGAAAATATCAGGTTATTTCATGCCCGTTTTGCAATGGGAGATCGCCTTACGATTGAACGTGCGGTTATCCACGATTTTGGGAAGAATAGTGCTCCAGAAGATCGTGCCGGGAAGATACTGATAGCAACACAGGTGGTTGAACAATCATTAGATATTGATTTTGATTTCCTGGTTAGTGATCTTGCCCCTATTGATCTGATTATCCAGCGTGCAGGACGCCTTCACCGTCACCAGCGTGCAGGACGTGGCGAGCCGGTTATGGGGATCTTGAGTCCTTTGTTCTCTGAAGATCCTCAGGGAACCTGGTATGAAGATATGTTTCCGGGTGGGTCATATGTGTACCCGATTCACAGACAGTTATGGCTGACTGCCCGTATTTTATTGCTGAAAAAGGAGATTTTCACTCCTGATGATGCCCGTGAACTGATTGAAGCCGTGTATGGAGCACAAGCAATAGATCTGGTGCCAGATTCCATTCTAAAGCGTGATATCAAAGCTGATGTTGCTTTTAAGGCTGCTACTGGTCGTGCAATGATGTATTCTCTTTCATTTTCCCAAGGGTATCAATATGGGAATACTCCTTATACAGAAGAGGATAAGACTCCAACCCGGCTTGCGGAACCATCTGTTGTTATCAGACTTGGAAGATGGGATCGTGTAAATGGTGATATTAAACCACTTTGCAATGACATTTCTCATGCATGGGAGATGAGTTCGGTGACGGTGATGAGAAGCCGGGTTCCTGATCCGATAGAATATCCTCAGGTGATGAAAAATGCAGTTATCCGAACTGAGGCATTGCTGCCTGATCGGGGAAAGTGGAGTGTTTTAATTCCACTTGAAGAGGGATTTGATGGTAATCTCAGTTTGATTATTCAGAATAAAAATCAGAGAGAGATTCAGTTTCAATACCATGCTCAAAAAGGTTTCATGATCTCAATGTTAAATCAATAACCTTTATTAGATCCTATAGGTTAATTTGCTATCATGTTACAAGGAGGTGTTCCTGATTGATGGTCTGTTAAATCTATTATCTGACCGTTGGATTCCGATAATCAGGAAGGATGGGTCACGGGATGTGATCGCTCCCCATGAAATTGGAGAAGGAGATGAACTTTTTCAGATCATGACGCTTGATGCACCCCGTCCTGATTTTAATGGAGCACTCATTCAATTTCTGATAGGATTATATCAGATTGCCTTGATGCCCGATGGAAATAGGACATGGAGGCAGGTATTACATGATCCTCCGTGTGCAGAGAGTATCAGGACCTCTTTTCAGAAATATGGGGGCGCATTTTCCCTTGCGGGAGATGAGCACCGGTTTATGCAGGACATTTCGGTTCCCATGGTGGATCCTCATGGTATTGATTCTCTTTTAATTGAGATGCCAGGAGAGAATACCGTAAAGAAAAATACAGATTTTTTTCTCAAACGAGGCACGGTAAAGCAGATGTGCCCTGTTTGTGCTGCAATGGCGCTTTATACACTCCAATTGAATGGCCCGCCAGGTGGAGCCGGTCATCGGACTGGTCTACGTGGTTCAGGTCCACTGACAAGTGTTATTCTTGGTCGCGATTTGTTTGAGACCATATGGCTCAATGTCCTTGATAAAGAGACTTTTTTTACTCATTCCTCTGGTGAGCAGAAAAATTCTGTTCCTGATATTTTTCCCTGGATGGGGCCTGTCAGGACAAGTGAGAATAAACAGACGACCGGACCCATGGATGTTTCCCGGTTTCAGATGTTCTGGGGGATGGGTAGACGGATTTTGTTGGATCTGGATTCACTTTCTTCCGGGATTTGTGATCTTTGTGGTTCTTTTTCGAATCAGCTGATTGTGAAGTACTATCAGGCAACCTATGGACCTTTTTATGATGAAAACTGGGAGTATTCCATGACGCCTTATTATAAAAATAAGGATGTGTGGTTCCCACGTCATTGCCAGCCTGGTGGTATTATGTATCGCAACTGGTTGGGACTGGTTCAGACTAATCCCAGGGAAGAAAACCAAAAAGTGGCTCTTACGGTTTCCCGGTTCCGTTCATCATGGAAAGGAATCAGGGATATTGTCTCGAAACATCCTTTGTTATGGTCTTTTGGGTATGATATGGATAATATGAAGGCACGATGCTGGTATGAGAGCAAAATGCCTCTATATTATATTGATGATGCTCTTCGTGATGCATTTGAGATGCATGTGGCTCAGGTTGTTCAGACAGCCGAGTATCTTGTATCGGTCCTGACATCGTCAGTGAAAAAAGCTCTTTACAGTTCTGAAAAGACCAAAGGGAATGCTCCACAAGAGGTGAGAATGCGTTTTTGGTACGATTCAGAGGGCTCCTTTTATGTTCTTCTTTCTGATATCGAACAATGTCTGCTTGCAGGAGATGATCCCGTTTCTGTCAAGACAGAATGGTTACATCATGTGATTCGGCTTTGTCTGGATATTTTCGATTATTATTCTCAATTGTACTTTATTGAGGTATGTGATCCGAAGCGTATAGTCAGTTCCAGGCGTGAATTTGTGATGTATACCGCTTCTGGTACAAAGAAGATGGCTGAAATACTTGGGTTGCCACTGAAGAAGAGAGAGAAAAAATTAGAGACGTTTGCATGATGATGATGAATGAAAATGAGAGAAAAGGGCTACCTCTCAAAGATGTTGAGGTAACACGGGTTATTCACTCCTGGTGGGAGGGGCTTGATGATGCAAGAGGTGATAGAGCATCTCTTAGGAGATGCCGTAATCCTGTTGAGGTATTTTTTTGCCAGTCGTACCATCGATTGCTCTATGATCTACTTCCTTTTGGGCGAGTGAATCGTGAAGCACTTGCTCTGGTTGCCGGTGTACTCTCTCACGTGAAGGAAGATGTACATGGAACTTCATTTCCTGCACAGATGGCGATGCCAAAACAGGGAGGAACTTCTCCACGGGTGAATGAAAACCGGTTCAGACGACTTATTAGAACTGATAATGATAGTGATTTATACCATGCGATGATCCGTATCGTGGATCTTGTGAATGGTCAGGTGAATATTGCTGATATGAGTGCGAGTCTTTACTGGTGGCACTCAGAGTTTACTAAGAAAAATTGGGCATTTGCATATTATGAGACAATTCTTCAGAATAATGGAGGGAAATAATGAGTGATTTTATTCAGTTGCATCTTTTGGTATCGTATCCACCGTCGAATCTGAACCGTGATGATCTGGGCAGACCTAAAACTGCTATTGTGGGTGGAACCCAGCGACTTCGTGTCTCGTCTCAAAGTTTGAAACGTGCATGGCGTCAGTCTTCATTTTTTACAGAGGCTCTTGCCGGGCATATGGGAGTGAGGACAAAAGAGATGGGTGTGTTGATTGAAAAATCTCTGGTATCCGGGGTTCATCTGATGGATCTTGTTGCAGATTCCAATACTGCGACAGCGGTTAGAAATCCTATCAGTGACAAGGATGCACGGGCAGCGGCAATTTTGATAGCTGGTCAGTTTGGGAAATGTAAGAAGGAGGATAAGAAGGACATTCCTGAGGTTGAACAGTTAGTTCATTTCAGTCCTGAAGAGATCCTGGCGATTGATACTCTTTTAGAAGAGGTTGCTCTAACTGGGAAATCCCTGGCAGATTCTGATCTTCGCCTATTGAGAAAAAATCATACTGCTGTTGATATTGCGATGTTTGGGAGGATGCTTGCCAGTGCTCCTGAATTTAATACTGAGGCTGCGGTCCAGGTTGCCCATGCAATTACGGTGCATGCGACACCTGTTGAAGATGATTATTTTACTGCAGTAGATGATTTAAACCGTGGAATTGAGGATATGGGTGCCGGACATATAGGCGAATTTGAGTTTGGTTCCGGTCTTTTTTATCTCTATGTCTGTATTGATCGTGAACTGCTTGCCTCACATCTGCAGGGTGATGAAGTACTGACTGATAAGGCAGTATGTGCTCTATGTGAAGCTACCGTGAAGGTGAGTCCGGGAGGGAAGCAGAACAGCTTTGCATCACGGGCATATGCATCATATCTCTTAGCAGAACGCGGGAATGAACAACCACGATCCTTATCTGTTGCTTTTTTAAAAGGGGTGGCCGGGAGTGATCTTCTGAGTTCGTCTATTGAGCAACTGGAACAGACACGTGACCAGATTGATGCTGTGTATGGGACGACTTTTGGTAGTTCCTGCAGATCGATTAATGTTTCTTGTGGATCAGGAACATTTAGTGATATCCAGTCATTTGTATCAGGTTCGTATGACTGAGTATCTTGTATTCAGGTTATTCGGGCCTATGGCTTCATTTGGAGATGTTGCGGTAGGTCAGGTACGGCCGTCGTTTGATCATCCATCTAAATCAGCTGTCCTTGGACTTATTGGAGCAGCTCTTGGGGTTAAAAGGGATGAAGAGGAAGTACATTGTGCTATGGCAGATGGGTATGGGTTTTCTGTGATGCTTACCCTTCCGGGTATGCGAGTGGTGGATTTTCATACGGCACAGGCACCTCATTCACGGGCAAAGAAGAATGCACCATGGGTACAGACCCGTTCTGATGAGTTACAGGTAGATAAAAACGATATTGAGACCATTCTTTCACGCCGTGAGTACTTGTGTGATATGGTTGTGACTGTCTGTTTATGGTGTACTAATGATAAAGATCTTTTTTCTCTCACTGCGATACGGGATGCACTAATTTCACCTAAGTTTGTTTTGTATCTTGGGCGTAAGTCCTGCCCGGTTTCCCTTCCAGTTCAGGCACAGATTATTGAGGCACCATCGGTTATGTCTGCATATGATATGGCTACATTTGATGAATCGCTGTTTTCTGGTGTGTTTCGATTTCCTGATACTGTCAGAGTTTTTTATGAAGCTGACTGTGATGCAGGGTTTACCGGCATAGTCACTGAGGTTCGGCAATGGGATCAGGTGCGTTCACGCAAACGGTGGCAGTTTTCTGAGAGGAGAGAGAAGAGTGTATTTGCACCAGCTCCCGTGAGGAGAGCCTGATGTATTTTTCCAGAATGACCGTTCGTCCAGGTTCTGTGCAGGATATGTCCTTTCGGGAGATATGTACCGGCCCATATGAGATTCATACCGCAATATGGGATATGTTTTCAGGTTCGGATGTTATTGGTCGGGATTTTTTGTATCGTATTGATGAACGTAAAGGACTTGCAGTGCTTTATGTCGTATCAGAACGTGAACCACTATACAACGGCAGGATATGGCAGGTGGAGACCAAGCCGTACAATCCTGTTATTACCGTAGGTCAACGGTTTTCGTTTCTCCTTCGGGCGAATCCGATTGTGACAAAAACGGGTGTGCGAGAAGATGGAAAACGTGATCGCCACCGGCATGATGTGGTGATGGAGGCGAAACGGTGGTTGCGGGAGGAGGGCCATATGGATAAAGACCAGGTCTCTGAACAATTTTTAGTGAACCGTGAAGGTATACGATGGCTTGTAAAGCGATGTGACAAGTACGGATTTGAAGTACTGCCCACAGAAGTGATGGCTGACGGGTACCAACAGATGCGGTTTTATAAGGGAGGGAAAAAGAGAACGATCTCAATCAGTACGATTGATTTTTCAGGTCTTTTGACGGTGACGGATCCAGAGTGTTTTTATAAGACAATTGGTTCTGGGATAGGTCCCGCAAAGGGATTTGGCTGTGGTCTTCTCCTGATTCGCCCGCCAGGAGGATAATATGGGCAGGCTCCCTTCTCTCCATCCTATCTCAATAAAAGAACGGATTTCTCTAATTTTTTTGGAATATGGTGAACTCGATGTTCTTGATGGTTCTTTTGTGCTGGTGGATAAGAATGGGGTTCGAATGCATATTCCTGTTGGTGGTATTGCTTGTCTGATGCTTGAGCCTGGTACCCGTGTTTCTCATGCGGCTGTTGTACTTGCTGCTACGGTAGGATGTCTGCTGGTCTGGTTAGGTGAGCAGGGTGTCAGATTGTACTCGTCAGGTCATCCTGGTGGTGCCCGATCTGATCGGTTACTGTACCAGGCACAACTTGCATTGTATGAGCCTGCACGTCTTAATGTGGTCAGAAAAATGTTTACATTCCGCTTTTTAGAGGATGTGAATGAGAGTTTGTCTGTTGATCAGCTCAGGGGGATGGAAGGTGTCCGTGTACGGGATTGTTATGCAAGGCTGGCACAGGAATATAATATTTCCTGGAAGGGCAGACGGTATGATCCCGGTAACTGGAACAGTGCGGATCTTCCAAACCGCTGTCTATCAGCAGCAACGGCATGTCTATATGGGGTGAGTGAGGCTGCTATCCTTGCTGCAGGATATTCACCTTCTATTGGTTTTTTACATACTGGAAAGGCACTTTCTTTTGTGTATGATGTTGCCGATCTCTTTAAGTTTGAGACCGTTGTACCGGCAGCATTTGCAACTGCATCAACAAATCCTGCAAATCCTGAGCAGGCAGTCCGCCATAGATGCCGGGATCTTTTTCGCGAGACGAAATTATTGAAACGAATTATCCCGGTTATTGAGGAGGTTCTCTTAGCAGGAGGCGCTCCAATTCCAGAACCACCTCCCTGGGTTGTAAAACCTGCATTTATTGATGAGAGGGATTTGAGGTCAGGAGTATGATGGTGGTTGTGACTGAAGGGATTTCTCCATCTCTTCGGGGAAGACTGGCGATATGGCTATTAGAGGTGAGGGCCGGAGTGTATATTGGTGACTATTCTGTTAAAGTCAGAGATATGATATGGAAGCATATAGAGAGTGGTATTGGAAATGGAAATGTGGTTTTAGTCTGGGATGCACCAAATGAAGCAGGTTTTTTATTTCAGACGATAGGAAAAAACAGGAGGATTCCGATTGAGAAGGATGGTATACAACTAGTAACATTTCACCCGGATGAATGATAAAAGGCAATAGGGTGGCTTTGATGAAATTAGTTATGAATTTTTCATGGAAGGCTTTTTCCTGTTTGGTGTATATAATAAGAAGAGAGTTCCCCGTGTGTACGGGGATGAACCGGTTGAGAGAATCGCTTAAA
>Ga0265592_1000690_pt1 | contig 16597 bp, 9 predicted proteins | sample saktaG_7_FD_190141 | JGI IMG/M metagenome (GOLD analysis project Ga0265592, IMG submission 190141) | Saline water microbial communities from Sakinaw Lake, British Columbia, Canada - sak_2010_1_5_120m | ecosystem: Environmental > Aquatic > Non-marine Saline and Alkaline > Saline ... | reverse complement strand
TCGGTTGTATACTTTCACTAGCCCTGCATCACTTGTTCAGACTTGGAGAAGAAGGACCGCACTTTCTCTGGGATTCTGAAAATGATGATATCGGGGATATATTTATTTTCATTGATATGGCAATTGCTCCAGGTTCGATAAAAAACGCTGTCATTCCCAAGATCCTGGCTGCAGTAACTGAATCTCTTGAGACGATTCAATCAGAGCATCTTACTAAAAACCTGATTTCAATCAGAATAACTAACCGTAACGATTCAGTTTTGGTTACGATTCAGTATACTGGCACTGAAATTGTTCTTCCAGAAGAGAAACCTGACATTTCAGATTTTGATGCTGATTCCAATTCATTTAATCTCTTTTCTGGTTATCTTGTCAGGCATTATGCATCAGAGGTACAGATCTGTTCTCATCAGGAAGATTGTACCCTTGATCTCATTTTTAATATCGGAGAAGGTGAGATCTGATGGCAAAGCGACCGCATGATCTCATTTATTCTGTTGACGAAAATCCACCACTTCGGATTACTCTCGTCAATTCTCTTTTGTATATTGCTGATCAGGGAGTTGATATTACGTATGCTCTCTTACTGGCTCCTTTGATTGGGTGTAGTCCAGGCCTTGGGCTATCCCTGGTATCAGCAACCCTGCTTGTCCATGGAATTGGGACATTTCTCCAGGCGTATGGTAAACACGGCATCGGTTCAGGCTATCTGATGACTGCAGGAACTGATGAAGCATATATGGTTCAGTCAATGTCACTAGCCCATATTGGTGGTCTCTCACTGGTGTTTGGGATGACACTACTATCAGGTGTACTCCAGCTTGGTCTCTCACGGATTATCAGGTATGTCAGATGGCTCTTTCCTCCTGAAGTAACCGGTGTAATCATCGTAGTGCTTGGTTTTTCTCTTATTCCCTATAGTGCTGACCTTATACAAAATTCCCAGACGACAGAAGAAGGGCTGATAATATCAATAGCACTTACACTCTGCACTCTGCTCCTCATCGTACTCGTGAGCCGGTTTGGCAGGAAGATAAGTCCATATGCCCTTCTCATTGGTATCGCACTGGGTTCACTTGCAGGCATGTGTATTGGTATGATAAACTCTGAAGCGATTGAACTGATAATAACACTGCCTCTGTTTGCATTTCCCGATTTTTCACATCTCTCGTGGTCATATAATATGGCCACTCTTATTCCGGTTCTCATTGCAATGCTTGCAACCACTATTCAGACTATCACAAATGTAACTCTGGCCGGGAAAGCAAATGATGCCAGGTGGATGCGACCTGATCAGAAAGAGATACAACAGGGTATCACTGCAGTAGGGATAACAAATATTCTTGCTGGTCTTTTTGGGTGTATCGGTACCAATACAACGACGAGTTCAGTAGGCATATCCATTGCCACACGGATGACATCCCGTCGTATAGCCCTTGTTACCGGATGTATTATGATCCTGTTTGCGTTTGTACCTAAAATATCCGGACTTTTTATGCTAATTCCACAACCGGTCCTTGGAGCTGTGATTATGTATGTCATCGTGTTTCTTATTAGTAATGGATTTGCGGTTGTCAACACCCGGATGGGAGGAGAGAAGAAAAAACTGATAACTGGTACCAGCATCATGATTGGTCTTACCTGGTTTGGGATGCCTGATCTGTATAAAAATGTACCTGAATTCCTTGCCCCTCTCTTTGTATCACCAATAACGATTGCAACAACAGTTGCAATTCTCTTATACCTTCTCTTCAACTTTGGATCTAAAGAGACCCGGAAATTACGTATCGATGATATCACAGACGATCCGCATACTCTCAAAACATTTGTTAATAAAACCGGAAAAGAGTGGGCTGCACCAAAGGACGTTATGGCGCGTGTCTGTATGGCTCTTACTACCTTGTATGAGTTGATCCAGGAGGGAGTTATTTCAACTTCAGATCTCACCATCGAATTAATCTTCAGAGAATCAGATATACGCTCTATCATCACCTATAACGGAGAATTGTGTGAGATTCCGTCCCATCCTCCAACTCCCGATGAACTTATTGATAACGATAATGCTGTATTTTTCTTAAATGCCTATCTTATTAGCCGATATGCCGACAGGTTCTCTACATCCTGTTCCCATGGAATGTCAAGAATTACATTAACATTTTATCAGTAGGGACGCACCATTGGATAAAAATTCCACAATCTCTAAATCATTTTCATGTTGGAAATAGTATGTGGATCTTCAGAATCAATCTCATGGAACAAGAGGAGTGTCACTGGCAGGAGTAGTGTTGACAGACCTCTCTAGAATACGCGCATATTACACTCATACGATTACTGCACTTTTGTGGATTCATAATACAGACTGAAAGAAATTTTCACAAAAAACAATACTGAACTTAAGTGAATAGCGCTGAAATAACGGTTTTTTTGATCCACAATAACTCGAATAAATCGTATCCTAAAACCCGTTTAAGATAAATAATAGGTTAAATCTCTGTATTTTTCATATTCGTGCTTGTTTTTAGGTTCCATAAAGAGAGATAAAAAAAAGAGAACCCGATACTACAGCTTTTTTCATAGTTACCATAAATCCTTTGATACGGTTCTGCATATATCCTAACATACCATTCATGGAGGAATGAAACATGAAACAAGTATCTGTAAAAATACTCTGCTTAGTAATTTTCATCTGTTGCCTTCTGGCACTACCAGCTGCCGCAGATGTGGGATCGACAATAACGAAGTCTGCTTATCTTTCGCAAGGATCATATCCGTATCAGACCCAGATCCAGATATCATCTGATGCAAGCATCGATCTTTATTCTCCTGCAGGAGCAGACTTTGATCTCTATGCGAAACAGGGTGGGAACTGGCCGTCATACACGAGCTATAAGTATGACTATACCTTGGCAGAAACCGGGTCCGCACAGTATAAACATATGAATGTAGGGCCTGGACTCTGGTATTTTAGTATTGATCCGGTATATGGTAGTGGCACGTTCACCTTCACCGCTACGAGTGGATTGGTAACACCAGTGCCAACATACACCCCCCCTCCCGGACCATGCACTCCTGTTGAGTCCAAAACAAAGACTGGAAATCTTGATCAGTATGAGTATGATTTTTATACATTTGCCGTGAATAGTGCCCGGACTGATCTTATCTGGAATCTTTTCGGACCACAAAATACGAGACCTGTTGGTCTTGCTCTTCAATCGTCTTCTACGGCAGATGCAGATTTTAACATCTACATTTCTTATAACAAGTATCCAAGTGAATACAAATACGACTGGGCAGATACATCGTATGGCCCGGATGGGTATGTAACAATCAAAAACCCAAAACTGGGATATTACTATGTCATGGTAAAATCCCTTAAAGGAAGTGGCAATTACCAGCTTGACTATCAGGCCTTTTCCTGTTATGCACCAACACCCACGACAACACCGATAACACCGTGTACACCCATCTATCAGTCAACGAAGACTGGAAATTTAAACACCGGAGGGTATGATTACTATTCATATTCTGTGGGCGGTTACCGTACTCTTCTCACCTGGGACCTGACCGGACCACAGAATACAAGACCTGTAGGCCTTGCTCTTGCGTCATCTTCAACAGCAGATGCGGATTACAACATCTATATTGCCCTGAACCGGTATCCTACCCAGACCAATTATGACTGGGCAGACACATCATTCGGACCTGACGGGTATATTGAATTGCCGACCCCCTCAACAGGGACCTATTATGTAATGGTCTATGCAAAGAGCGGGTATGGAACCTATACACTTGATCAGAAATCATACAACTGTGGAGGGGGGGGAGGATGCAGCCCATCATATGACTATGTTGATTCAGGAACCCTTACAACCGGTTCATTTGACCAGTATTCTTTTGATCTGGCAGGATCAAAGAAGCGACTCCGTTGGGATCTTACCGGGCCATATTATGGGAATGCAAATTATAATTTATATGTTGCCAGGGACCGGAATCCCAGTACAAGTAGTTATGACTGGTCTGATACTTCCTATGGACCAAATGCCGCGGTTGAGATTACAAACCCGGTGGTAGGAACCTATTATGCCAGAGTCTATGCAATGCAGGGCAGTGGTTCGTATCAGCTTCGAACCCGGAGTTATAACTGCTAATTAAATCTCTCTTTTTTTAAGATTGCACCTATTCTCTGAATACGTACCAGGTCCATTGTAGACATATTTGTGATTATGCAGAGCATTTCAGAATAATTGGGGGTAAAACGGAGGTTATTTCAGAGCGCACACGATGATTGCGCTACATAGATTAAGGTAGACCGTTTAAAAAGTAATATTATTAAAGATTTGACCTGGAGGGGTTATGGTACACTACCAAATTTGGATTGAGTGGATATAACTCAATTAGAAGTCCTGATTCGATATTTTCGTATGGTGTCTATCGACACGTTACAGAGAATGATAGATATGGACTCTAATCTAGTGATACGGAATGATTTACTTGTATTTTAAAAGTGTAGTATGTATCAACTAATTAGCTCAGGTAATGATATTGTTTGTTTTTTTCCAAGATAAGATAACAAAACATTTATTTCCCCTTTTGATATCTCCTTTGCGTCCAGTTTAGATAAGCCCGCTTAATAATCTGTCCTGAATACAAGTAATATTATTCTTAATCGCGCATATCGGGTTTGTATGATTAGAAATCTGTATATGGTCTAAAATGATAAAAAAATCATTATAAAGAGAAATGAACAGATAATGTCATCACACAAATAAAATCAGACAATTTCAGAGGTGGTGTGAGGGATACCTTGATGTGAATTACCATTTTAGGGTTACTACATGTGTATAACCTCTGATAGGACCGAAGAAGACAGGGAATGTCAATAGGTTGAAAAAAGGTGCACTATATATAAAAAAATTTCAGGTGTCATCTGAAATCAATTTTCTATGGATGGATCAGGGTAAGAAATCAAATAATCATTCATTTTTTCATCTTTCTGGCTGAGATGTTCACAATAAAAGACAGGTTGATTAAACTACAGCTTTTTTTATAGTTACCGATAATCCTATGAGACTGGTCTGCATATACCTTACTATACCAATCATGGAGGATACCACAATGAGACTAGTACATGTTACTCTGATAAGTATGCTCATCTTAACCTGCTGCTTTCTGGCACTTCCGGTTGTCGCAGATGATGAAGCAACGATAACACAAGCAGGATACACGGTATTACCCGGACCCTGTAGTCCTGTTGAGAGCAGTTTAAAGACAGGATCCCTTAACCAGTATAAGTATGATTTTTATACATTTGCCGTGAGCAGTGCACGAACAGATCTTATCTGGAATCTTTTTGGACCCCAGAACACGAGGCCTGTTGGCCTTGCAGTTGAGTCTTCTTCAACCGCAGATGCAGATTTTAATATCTACATATCGTTTAACAGTTATCCAAGTGAGTATGATTACGACTGGGCTGATACATCGTACGGACCGGACGGGATAGTATCTATCACAAATCCAAGCCAGGGGTATTACTATGTAATGGTCAAATCCCTGAAGGGAAGTGGTGATTACCTGCTTTATTATCGGGGATTTAACTGTTACACGCCAACTCCGACAATAACTCCGATAGAGCCGTGTAAACCTATTTACCAGTCAACAAAGTCAGGGAATTTAAACTCCGGAGGGTATGAATATTATTCATATGATGTAAGTGGATACCGGACCCTGCTTACCTGGAAACTAACCGGACCCCAGAACACAAGGCCGGTCGGCCTCTCTGCAGCCTCATCTTCAACTGCAGATGCGGATTATAATATCTATATTGCCTTAAACCGGTATCCGACCCAGACCAGTTATGACTGGGCTGATACATCGTATGGACCGGACGGGAATATTGAACTACCATCCCCCTCAACCGGAACCTATTATGTGATGATCTATGCAAAGAGTGGTTCCGGGTACTACACATTAGATCAGAAATCATACAACTGTGGAGGTGGTGGATGTACTCCATCATATGATTATGTTGATTCCGGAACCCTTACCACTGGTAACTTTGACCAGTATTCATTTGATCTGGCAGGATCTAAAAAACGGCTCCGCTGGGACCTGACAGGGCCGTATTATGGAAATACAGACTATAATCTATATGTTACCCGTGACCGGGATCCCAGCCCCAGCAGTTATGACTGGGCAGATGTGTCATATGGACCAAATGCGGTCGTTGAGATAACAAATCCGGTGAAAGGAACCTATTACGCACGAGTCTATGCAACGCAGGGCAGCGGTTCGTATCAGCTCCGGACCCGGAGTTATAACTGTTAATTTTTCCAATTTAGACCGTCTTCTTTTTTTTTACATTATCGGATTCACTGATTATAGTGCCCAGCATAACGTATTGGAATAATCAAGTAAAACGGAGGTTATTCTGAGACGTGCACGCTAATCGCGCTACATAATTTAAGGTAAACTTTCAAGGAAGTTTTGCCATTAACCATACATATCCCTGATACCAGGAATGAGAGTGATATAATTAGTGTCACAGTGTGATTTCAAAATGGGATTATAATCCTGGTATCGCACAATTTGTTCACGTACATCTTCATATGAGGGTATCAAAATAGCATATGGTATCTGCATGACTATATCTTCAGTTCTTCAAAAAGATCAGACCATTCCCTTTCTTGAATTTAAAAATATAACGATGTACATTGGAACTCTCCGTGTACTTGACTCAATATCTGTTACTATTCCGGCTGGGGAGCATATTGCGATTCTTGGTCCGAATGGATCTGGAAAATCATCCTTTGTAAAGGCAGTTACCCGCGAGTATCATCCTGTTGTTCAGGGCAGGGAGATAACATACAGGATATGGGGGCAGGACAGGTGGGATGTATTTGAATTGAGATCACACATCGGCATTGTCTCTTCTGATCTTATGTATCGTTGTTCCAGGGAGATGTCCGGACGAGAGATGATACTATCAGGATTTTTCAGTAGTATCGGTCTCTTTAACCATATGGTAACACCAGAGATGGAGAGAAGAACAAATGAGATAGGAACATTATTAGAAATACAACACCTTATGAATCGAAAAATCCCAAAAATGTCGTTTGGAGAAGCAAGAAGATTCTTAATAGGCCGTGCTCTTGTACATAATCCCAAGGTTCTCATTCTCGATGAACCAACTAACAGTCTTGATCTCCATGCTCTTCATACTCTCAGGCAGACAATGCGAATCATTGCCAGATCAGGAACTATGATTATGCTCGTTACTCACAACCTTCCAGATATCATCCCTGAGATCTCCCGGGTTATCATGATACATAATGGCCGAATATATAAAGATGGAAGAAAGGAAGACCTTCTGACTGATGAACTAATCAGCAGGCTCTTCTCAGTTCAGGTAACAATTCACCAGGAGGAAGGGTACTATTATGCAACTGGATACTAATTGAGATGGTTTACTGTATGGCCTGCAATACTCAACACTATTACAGGTTTGATGTCCTGTTCAACTCGATTATGAATATTTAGGAGGATACGAAATCAATTCATCCTTTTTGCCCCTTATAAGTCCTGCTTTTTCATTCAATCGAAAAACTCTGGAATTTTTATTCCCTGTCAAAAGTTCACGGTATTACAGTTCAGTCTCTATGCAGATACAAGGGTAAGGTGTACATCCTTATTCCATCCTGCGATAACAATCTGAACCATTAATCAGTCTTATTATATTCCTCAACTCTTGTTCTTGTTCTCATTCCTGACCAGTGTCTCCAGATAATACCCGTACCATGTGACCCTTTTGATTCTGATAACAGAATCATCGTTGTAAATACCTAGAAAAGAATTAGATGTGTTTTACCACTGTACCTTATCAACAGGTCAGATGAAGGATAGCTACATATTGCCTCTCTTCTTTTTGAATGGCCATACAAATTTCAGGTGTCTTTTTGACTATTACGTCAAACTGGTTGAGAAATGTTGATGCCTCTTTTGTGATAGGTAAGGCGCCATACTGGCCGGTGCCGATATAGACAACCGCTGGTTTTTCAGGGATAAAATCAAGTTCCTCAATGCATAATGGAGTATGTCCATATTCAGATCTCTTATGTTTCGATAGCTTCTTTTTTCGTTTCGTGACACTTCCATTGGTATGGATGATACAATCATCTTCATATCTGATTCCATTGAGTTCAATCCAGCCAAATCCTGTCACAATGGTATTCACATCTTTGATAATATTGCCTCTATATTCTGACTATAGCTCATGGGTAACAAAAAGCTATCTGATACGAAGGAGAGATCAGTAAAAAATTATACTTAATAGACATTATTCATAGGTATTGGTGTGTCGTATAGAAATTTGAGAACTGTTTCTATTACTATTTTTTAATATCAGGATTTAGGCAATCCGATTGATAGATTTTTTCATGTATATCTCCTGCAGGTACTAACAAGATATACTAGAGATTTGTGATATCATGCATAGGAGGAATATTTAATTGTAATGATCAGACAAAAGGAATATGTTAAGGATACTGTATGACAGAGAATTTAATACCTTCGATGGAGGAGAATCCGAGAGATATCATACATACACTCATTATTGAGGATGTCTATGATGCTTTTTCTACCCGTCCACAAGGACTGACCTCCGCTGAAGTTAGTGCCAATCTCTTATTATACGGAAAAAACACGCTTCAAAAAACTAAAAAAAAATCAATCTTACTTCGTTTTTTAGCTAATTTTACACATCTGATGGCATTGTTACTCTGGATTGGAGGTATTGTAGCATGTTTTGCACAAATGCCTGAGCTTGGCATTGCTATCTGGATGGTCAATCTCATTAATGGTATCTTCTCATTCTGGCAGGAATTTCGCGCAGAAAAAGCAGCACAAGCACTAATGAACCTTCTTCCCCACTATGTCAGGGTCTTGCGTGAAGGAGTGATTCAGGAGATAATCGCTGAAGATCTTGTTCCTGGTGACCTTATGGTGCTTGCAGAAGGGGATCATATATCCGCAGATGCCAGACTCATCGAGGTAGCAGCCCTGAGAGTTGATCAGTCAATTCTTACTGGGGAATCACATCCTGTTAAAAAGGTACAAGATCCTTTTTTTCAGTCTGGTCTTTCCAGGATAGAACTCCCAAATCTTGTTTTTGCGGGAACTTTTGTTGCATCAGGTACTGGAAAAGCGGTTGTTTTTGCCACCGGTATGGGGACTGAATTTGGTAAAATCGCGCATATGACCAATGCAATGGAAGAAGAAAAAAGCCCACTGCAGAAAGAGATGGTATATGTTACCAGAATGGTGAGCACCATTGCAGTAAGTATCGGGGTACTCTTCTTTTTAATCCTCCTTGTTTTGACAACTGTTACCGTTGCAGAGAGTTTTATCTTTGCACTCGGTATGATTGTCGCATTTGTTCCTGAAGGGCTGTTGCCAACGGTAACCCTCGCTCTGGCACGGGGATCGCAGAGGATGGCACAGAGAAATGCTCTTATTAAACGATTATCAGCAGTAGAGACACTGGGATGCACTTCAGTTATCTGCACCGATAAGACGGGAACCCTTACTCAGAATGAGATGACTGTCAATAAGCTCTGGGTCTCCCGAATGCATCTGACAGTAACCGGAGTCGGGTATGCACCAGAGGGAGATATCCTTTCAGAGGGGCAGCAAGTCAAAGATGATATCAAAGGAGATCTTCACCAGCTCCTGGTTGCATCCAGCCTCTGTACAAATGCAAGACTTCTGCAACCAGATGTAACTTCAACCCAATGGACAATTCTTGGTGATCCAACAGAAGCTGCAATTCTGGTAGCTGCCAGGAAAGGAGGGGTTACTGTTGAGCATGAGAATGAATTGTCACCCCGAATCAAAGAATTTCCTTTTGAATCACGTAGAAAGATGATGAGCACGATTCACCTGACCCGCAATCAGGAGGTGCTCTACCTCAAGGGAGCACCAAATAATGTAATTTCACTCTCAACATCAATACAAATACAGGGAAGTGTATTACCGCTCAATGAAGAACTGAAAAAAGAGATTGAGCAGATAAATGATGAATATGCATCTGAAGGGCTACGGGTTCTCGCTGTTGCTATGCGAACGCTTCCTGATGATGTATCATCGCGTCGGGAGGATACTATCGAGACAGATGTAACCTTCCTCGGACTTATTGCAATGATGGACCCTCCACGTCCTGAAGTTGCATTGGCAGTTTTAAAATGTAACCGTGCCAGCATCAGAATTATCATGATAACCGGGGATTACGGGCTTACCGCGAAGAGTATCGCACGAAAAATAGGTATCATTGGGAAAGATACTACTACTATCATCACGGGAGCTGATCTTGATGGTATGAATGACCTAAAATTACAGAAAATGTTACAGACAGAGGTCATTTTTGCTCGTGTTGCACCTGAACACAAACTTCGGATAGTCAGTACTCTTCAGGACATGGGACATGTTGTCGCCGTCACCGGGGATGGAGTGAATGATGCTCCGGCTATTAAAAAAGCTGATATCGGAGTTGCAATGGGAATTAGTGGAACTGATGTGGCGAAAGAAGCGGCAGATATGGTATTGACTGATGATAATTTTGCATCAATTGTCAATGCAGTTGAAGAGGGACGTGGGGTCTATGCCAATATCAAAAAGTTTACTGGCTATATTTTTACCAGTAATACGCCGGAAGCAGTCCCATTCATCCTCTTTGCATTCAGTAAAACCAGAATCCCTCTTGCACTAAATGTTATGCAAATCCTCTCTATAGATCTTGGAACTGATCTGATGCCAGCCCTTGCTCTTGGAGCAGAAGCACCAGAATCCGGGATCATGAATAAGCCGCCACGGAATATGAAGGAACATGTCATCACCAGGTCTCTCCTTATTCGATCCTATCTCTGGCTTGGTCCGATTCAGAGTTTTGCTGCGATGTCAGCATTTTACTTCCAGTACTGGACAAATGGATACTGGGGTCAGTTTTTAGATCTACCTTCTACCGGATCACTGTATCACTCTGCCACAGCAATGGCACTTGCTGCTGTGGTAACCACACAAATTGGTAATGTACTTGCCCACCGGACAGATAGAAGTTCTATCTTTGAAGTTGGTTTCTTTTCCAACCGGCTGGTATGGATGGGCATTACAATTGAACTTGTTCTGATTATGTGTATCACCTATGTTCCAGCTCTCCAGCAGCTATTTGGAACTGCAGCGTTCCCCCTGGAAAACTGGTTGTTTTTGTTTGCCTGGGCACCGGTCCTTTTGATAGCAGAGGAGGTACGAAAAGGATTTCTCCGCTGGTATGAACAAAGAACGGTTTCTACGAATCTAGAAAGGAGAATTGTATGAAGATCATAATTATTGGATGTGGCCGGATGGGTTCAGGGCTGGCACTTAGTATGAGTCGTTCCCATCATCAGGTTACCGTCGTTGATAATAACCCGGATGTGATTGAACGTATGGGTCCCGGATTTTCCGGTCAGATAATAATTGGCGATGCCCTGGATAAGGAATCCCTGATAAAAGGAGGTATCACAAGGGCAGACGGACTTGCTGCAGTTACCGTGAGTGATACAATTAATGTCGTCGTTGCACGGGTTGCACGATCTGTGTTCAGTGTCCCTAAAGTCGTTGCACGGACCCATGATCCACAGAGCTCAGAGGTCTATAAAAGATTGGGAATTCAGACTGTGACAAATGTTACACTTGGCATTTCTCGATTTTTAGAACTTCTGACGTTTTCTCATCTTGAAATTACTCACACGCTTGGAAACGGAGAGGTAGGTATTGTCAGGTTTGAGATTCCATCTCTTTTCATTGGGCATATGGTAAAGGATATTACCGTTTCAGGTGAGATTCAGGTTATTGCTTTGACCAGAGGCGGAAAAACGGGTATTCCTTCAACAGGGACCGTTTTTTTGAAAGGAGATATTCTTCATATATCAGTTGAAGAACATTCTGTTGAGCGTCTCAAATCTTTAATGAAGTTTACGTGAAAAAGGAGGTGAATTAATTACCATGCAGATTCTTATTGTCGGTGGGGGAAAAGTCGGTACCTATCTTGCACACCTTCTTCTTGCTGGCGGCCATATGGTGAAAATCGTTGAAGGAGCACGAAAAGAGGTACAATTACTTGGAAAGGAATTCCCTGCAGAGGTAATCATCAAAGGGAATGGTGCAGATCCTGATATCCTTGAAGCTGCCGGAATTCGCACTGCTGATGTTGTGGCGGCTGTGACACGGTTTGATGAGATGAATCTTGTCGTTACAAGCCTTGCAAAATTTGAATATCGGGTTTTAAAAACAATTGCCAGGGTTAATATCCCAAAAAATGCCTGGCTTTTCACACCGGAAATGGGAGTTGATGTCGCACTGAACCAAGCTGACCTGATGGCTCATCTGATAATAGAAGAGATGTCACTTGGGGACATGATGGCACTTCTCAAACTCCGGAAAGGTCAGTACTCGCTTGTTGAAAACATTGTGAGTGCAGGGTCTCTGGCAGATGGAGCAGCGATACAGGATCTCAATCTTCCCTCAGAGTGTATTCTTTCTGCAATTATCCGGAAAGGCGACCTTATCATCCCCAGGGGAAGTACAGTTCTTCTTGCCGACGATGAGGTACTCGCTGTTGTTCATGTATCTGTTCTCAGCAGTCTTTCAGTTATCATGAAAAAACCTGAGTAATCAGTGTTATTTGATTTTTCGTAATTTTTAGGGTTACCACAATGCAATAAGAAATCCAATTTTATAACTTGATATATTTAAATTAATAGCTTAATTAATAGAATAATTAGACCATTATATAAGATCTAATTTCTCCATTTCAGGATTAGAGGGATTTATTTCATTTCATTGATGTATTCTCTTATACAAAAAGTCAGATCCCCTGTGCAATCAGCATTCCGCTTGCTATACTTGTAGCAAATATATCAGTATCAGATTCAGCAAAACCGCATCTGGGTTATAATTATGATGATTCACCGAGTATCGCAGGATCTAAAAACTGGTAAAGGCCGGGTTCACCGGGATATATTGGCTTGAAGGGAATTAAGCTGTCTGGACAACAGTAGGATACCCGGTATTTCCATAATTTTTGTAGCACCATTGTTTGGTTACCCATCTTTTAATATCTGCAGCGTCCAATAGGGCAGTATATTTTTAATTATTCTGGTGGCATCTGTCTTTGTGCTCTGTCTGCATCTGAAACAATCCCCTATGAAATCAGTGGGAAGACGAGAGAAATCGAGTTTCTGAATTACCCTGCGTTGGTGCTTGCGAGGGTAAATAACCCTGGGACGACGCTGGTTTCGACCTGCTGTTTGCCTATATCAACGATAAGAATATTGTCCGGAATACCATACCTATGACCACTCCTGTGTTAGATAAAATCAAAATCCTATGGCTGCACCGGTTGTTTTTGTTGCTACATCGATGTCGTTTATGATGCCACTGGGATAATCCTGTGAGGAGATCCCAGATCCCTTAGACATCCCGGGTGTGGATCGTGACGTTGCCTGGAAGGGAAATTGCCGTGTTCCGCTTTGGAAGATATGCTTTCCCGGAAGATGTGGATACGACAGTGTCCCGCTTACAGGAAGGGCTAAAAAACTAAGGGATTGCAGCCGTAAGCCAGTTGTTTCTGATGCGGTTTGACCCCTGGTAGATGCCCGGGGTTCGTATGGCGAAATGAGGTGAGAATCGAGATACATAAGTAGGGTCACGGCCCACAGAGATCATTTCAGGACTTCAACGCATCTCATTTCAATGATCGTCTGATTGATAATACTTTCAGGATTTGAACTTCTAATTTTCATACACGAGGATGTATAGCATGTGAACACCGGTTCCGGAACATATCATGTATCACACTGATGTCCCAAAGAATGACATTATCCCCCAAATCATACGTCTTTTCCAAAAAACTTTTTCCAATAATGAGATAATAGAGGGTCATGTCTTCTTTTTTCCGTTTATGGGAAGTGAAGTATGTCTCCTTTTTTTCAATCAGGTGAGAGTATACACTCATGGCATTCACACCATCCTGCCATTTTACCTCACAGAACATCGTATCAAAATTCCCAGTTGCGATGAGATCTATTTCGACTTCCTTGTACCACCATCTGCGGCAATCCTGAAAGACAAAAGGAAGGAGTTCCCTGCTGTTAAATTCCCATATTAGATCCTGAATACAATCTTCAAATTTTCTCCCGACATATGCCGCAAATGTTGGTTGAATTAGGTTATGCATAAGTTCTTCCCCTTTACCCATCTCAACAAATTTCGTGTTTGGGTATACATACCTGAACCAGAACGAGAAGTAATTGTCAGAAAGAAAATACTGTCCTCTTTTACTTCGGTGAGACTCCCCTGCAGGGATCTCTCTTCGTATCAGTTGAAGACTCATAAGAGTCTGAAGATATTTAGAGACGGTAGCGGTTTCAAGTCCGGTATTCTGTGAGATCTTTGAAAGTGTGGTAATTCCTTCTGATACTGTCCGAAGTATTGAGAAATAATATCTGGGTTCTGAAACTTCAGTCTGCAGAACAAATTCCGTGTCTCTGAACATAACTGAGTCTTCACGGAGAATCTTTTGTGTTATGTTTTCAAATATCCCTTTCGTTATATCTGCTTTGAGTAGATATGCAGGAGTTCCGCCAAACACTGCAAATAAATGGACAGCTTTTTCAAAATCCTGGCAGTAATCAAGAATGTTGATAAACCGCAATGGTTTAATTAGGTATTGTCCGGTCCTTCTGCCATAAAGTGGACTTCTGTACTGCATCGTCATCTCTTCCATCATCCGTATTGATGAGCCGGAGAGGATGAGAAAGATCTGAGAATCTTTCATCCAGGTGTCCCAGTGATACTGAATTATCGATGGGAGGGAAGGATCTTCTCTGACCAGATACGGAAATTCATCATAAGCCAGGACCACCCTTCTATCAGCATGGGATCTGATATATGAAAAAACTGAATCCCAGTCTTTGAAGATAACTGAATTGAGATGGGAATCGTTGTAAAAATGAATCAATTCGTGAGATACCTGTTTGAGCTGAAGATCGTGTGTCTCTTCACGGGCAAGAATCCGTAATCCGGGCTTATCGGTGATAAATTGGTCAATAAGTTCTGATTTACCTACTCTTCGTCTCCCATATATGATAATAAATTCAGCAGAAGAGTCTGAAAAACGCTCATTTAAAGAATGCATCTCATCATGGCGATCAAGAAACATGATGTGTAAAAGAATAACTGGCTAACTATATTATAATATCTGAAATTATGATACTTCTGAGTATTATATTCCAGAGTAGTATTATAGTGCCCGGCATTACCGTATGGAATAATTGAAGTGAAATGGACGTTAATCCACGGCGTGCACGCTATATAAGTAAAAATATTGGCCGGCTTTTTCATCAGGAATATAATTACATTGCCCTTTTTGGCGTTTTTATTTAGTATTTCTGATGAAAGGTACTCCTCTATCTGGATATTATACTAGGAGGGTGTCCGAGAACTCCTGGTTTTTAAAAAAGCTTCTGAATAGAGAGCTTTTTAGGTGCATTAATTTGCAAATGAACATCAAAATGAATTGTCAAAATTGGTGATTTGCCATTCTCGAACAGCCTGCTAGTTTAGGCAATCAACTAACACATTGCCGGTAACCACTGTAATGGTAAATCCTTTGAGAGAATAGATACTTGAAATTCCGGAAATATTCCGAAAAAAAGATAGTAGCATCAATAGTGGCATATGGTTCTGAAAAATCAAGGAAACGTGCCCGTTCTTCAGTAAAAAACAGAGAATCGATAACATCAAATTCACCGGCTTTCATTCACACCAAGGCATCATCCAGACAAGGCCAGTGGTATTAACAGGCATCCCGGTTTTCGTCTCCTATAATAATCTCCATTTGTTTATAGTAATTCCTTTTATAATACCACCATTATCCCGTATGGTAAAGGATGGATAATCCTGTTCAAGAACAACATTGATGATGTGGTTTGTATCTGGTGGTGTTTATGCACTGATCTGGAACATCATAAGGGGAAAAAGTGTCCAGATGATCAGGAATACGAGAAATAATTGAAAACAGGAAATATTCATGCGTTACAGGAACAATAATTAGTAAAATCTAAAAAAAGCATCGATTTTCTTTTTTCGACATTTTTTGATTATCCTTCAAACGATTATCTTTTTGAAAGAAGTAGAAAACCTGATAAAGCATTAAACAGTTCATGGCTCTGTCTGAAAAACAAATGATACCATATCATCACGTTCAGGCAGGATGTAATTATAGGGTATTCTAACTTTTATATTGACAATGATCTATATTATTTTAGAATTCCAACCGCAGAGGACGCAGAGGAACGCAAAGAGGGGAACCCAAGTGTCAGATACTCTGTGAACCACACTCCCCTCCGGGATTACATCATTTCAATCGAATGAATAATTATTAAGGCTGAAACAGTCTCTGCGGTTACATCATTTCAATTATCAAACGAATGTCGTTTCAACTGGAAACATCGATGTAAAGAGTGAAAACATGATTGGCAATATCACTTGAAAAATCGACAGAGCT
>Ga0265592_1000689_pt1 | contig 16605 bp, 17 predicted proteins | sample saktaG_7_FD_190141 | JGI IMG/M metagenome (GOLD analysis project Ga0265592, IMG submission 190141) | Saline water microbial communities from Sakinaw Lake, British Columbia, Canada - sak_2010_1_5_120m | ecosystem: Environmental > Aquatic > Non-marine Saline and Alkaline > Saline ... | reverse complement strand
AAACTCAGTATCTTTCTGTTTATGTTCTTCCATGCTACAACTCAATTTTTAGTTAATATGATACCCACGAGTATGTTACACACAAAACCATTCTGAATCAATCAGCAATCACTTTTGTTTGCACCCACAAAAGTCAGTTGCTTCCGCTAGTCAAAAAGCTTCGCTTCTTTTGCAATATCAATGGCAACACGGGATTCGCTAGCGCCTTTACTGAGCGTATATGGGTAAATTAATTTCCCATCAGAATTTTTTATCGGCGCATCAACTTTGTAGTTCACACAGCACACATTGGTATTACCAAGTTCCTTCAGGCGGCCAAAATGCGTTGCGTAGATAAACTGTGCACCATCACAACCTGCTATTTTTTCCACAAATTTATATGCACAAGTTTCGCCATCTTCTGAGACCGTACCCGTAAACAATTCATCTAATGCAAAGAAAAACTTTTTGCCCGCTTCTAACGATTTAATCGTCTGCAATATTGCCTTGGCACGTTTAACTTCTGAAACAAAGAGCGAATCACCTTTAATCAGATCATCTGACACGTTAAGATACGAATGTATAACGTCAAACATGGTAAATTCGCATGTTTCTGCCGCGGCCACACCAAATGTCTGTCCAAGCATAATATTTTGCAAAATTGAGCGAATAGTCGTTGTTTTACCACCCGCATTTGGCCCGGTTAACAGTATCTGGCGATTTTCAATAATACTGTTTGGAACCGCATTTTCAACCAGCACATTCCATAATCCAGTCATTCGCACAACTGGTTGTGTATTATCTATAAAATTAACAAAACAAAAATTATTTTTGTAAAACTTATTTTGCGGATTCTGCGACTCAAGCATTTTTGTTGCAATCGCATTATACGCATCCATTTCGGCAATACACGCAAATACTTCAGCTAAATACTTTTGTTCTTGATACACGTCGTACATAAAAATATGTACGGCAGGAATATTAAAGAACACAGAACTTTTTTGTTGATACCGCGAATGCTTCAAGTCTTTAATAAGTTGCGATCCAGTCTTATTTGTTATCTCACCTATACTGAACTGACTTTTAATAGCGTATTGCTCACACAAATTTTCAATTTTCTCGGCAGCTGTTATGAGCTGATTCAACGCATATAATTTACAACGTTTATCAGATGCATTTTTATAATCTTGATGTAAACCATATGAAAAAACACCAGACAAGAAAGAAAAATACACAGCTAAATAAGCTTGCATTCCATAAGAAGAGCCATTTTTCACACGTTGATACGTAGCAAAACTATTTAACACAGCACTAAGGCCAGTGGATATTCCACCGAACATATTGATGCCAAATAGTATATTTCTACCGGTCTTGTTCAACGTTAAAAATTTCACCATACGATAACCAAGCGGATTCTGCTGCTTAAGCTGCTCTAACTGTTTTAATTCTGGACAAGATTTACCCATGAAAAATTCAGACATCAACTTAATAACTTCTTGTTCATTCGTTTTTGCACTCTCCAGGAACGCATCTACCTCTTTTTTAAGTTCAGGATGCTCAATTAACATTTTTATCACACGTTGTCGGTTTGCAATTACTGAGCTTTTAGCACATGGGCCTACAGGAAATTTTAACGTCTCAGTAATAAAAGTCTTGCCAATAAGCGTTTTACAGGGAAAAAACTCTGCTATTGCCTCAATATTCAAGTCATGTGCAATGTTCAATGTTTCTGCACAATGAACATTTTTTTTATTATATGCCGCAACACCGGTTTCATCGTTGGACATGATATTTACGACTTTAATTTTTCCAGAATCGTAATTTTCAACTTCCTGGACAGCATAAACAGCGGTCACACCAACAGCAAAAAACAGGAACGAAATATTTTTACTAAAAGACATATGCCCCCTAAAGTTAAATTCGATAGTTACTATTATCACGAACTATGGCACAACTGTCAAATTATACGCTTCGATACGATTTTTTACCCCGGTGGGTTAATTCCATCAAATAATTGCCGATATGCTTGCACCATTACTTGCGTAGTATACTGTTTTTGAACAAGTGCATAAGCACACTCGCCCATTTGTACGCATAATTCATAATTATCCATAACTTGCTCTATAGATTTCACCAGATCATTCAGCGATTGCGGATCAAATATAAACCCATTTTCGCCGTGCGTAATTACGTCATGCTCACCATTCACACTTGAAACCAGTACCGGCAATTTAAAACTCAAGGCTTCAAGTAACGCCATCGACAGCCCTTCAGTAAACGACGGCTGCACAAAGCAATCAAACAGCTGATAATATTCGTATCCAGAACCCCTTGTAATAATAATATATTTTTGTAAATTAAATTCATGTATATGGCGCTCAAGTTCATACTGTAAAGGCCCATGACCTACTATAATTAATCGCACATGGGGATACGTCACACGCAAATCATTAATTAATTTTATTAATAATTTTTGGTTTTTAACAGGAACTAATCGCCCAACTGTGCCAATAACAAAATGCTCCGCATTTAATCCCAACTCACCGCGTGTTTTTATATTTTTTTGCGCAAGTGCATGCAACTCATCTACAGAAATTCCATTTAGAATAATTACTCGCTGATGTGCTGGCACCGACGCCGCAATTGCAGCCTGCTTAAGCAAACCAGGTGAAACAAAAACTGTTCTGGTTGCCCACTCCGCAGTTATTCGATCAAATAGCGTACGCAGCAATCTATTGCCAGTATTAGCATTAAATGGCGAATGAATTGCGCAAATTAATTTTTTGTTATATTGCCGCGCGTATATACGCATAAGAGCATTTGCTGACCACAAAAGCGAATGCATAACTGCTGGATTTAATTCGCGTAATACACGCCAAAGACGAAGTAGCGCAAAACCAGAAATAATAAATACAGGAACTCCAACTTTTTGTATTTTCTCTTTAAACGGACCATCATGCAAACTAATAACATACTGGGTATAATCTTGCTGCAATCCCTGAACCAAACTATACAGAACGGTTTCGGCACCCCCAAGAGATAAGCTTGCCGTAACATGTACAAGAATTGGTTTATTTTCCATGATTTTTATTCATAAATACGTATACTAAAATTGTAACTTAACCGGAGTACAATTACCAATGCACAGACTTTCGCGCGGGATACTTATTACTATTGAGGGCATCGATGGTTGTGGAAAAAGCACGCTTATTCAGACGTTAAAATCATTGGTTTGCCATCTGCCAATCATCTTTACCAAGGAACCCGGTGATACTGATCTGGGAAGCGCAATCAAATCGGCAGTTAAACAGCAAAAAAAGCCACTGGATGATAAGGCAGAATTTCTTTTATATGCTGCTGACCGCGCGCAACATATGAGTGAAATTGTTAAACCAGCTCTTTTACAAAAAAAGATCGTGATCTGTGACCGAATGGCTGACTCATCTGTTGTTTACCAGGGATATGTTCGCGGATTAGATATAACCACTATTGAGCACGTTAATGCATGGGCTATGGATAATATTACCCCGGATCTCACGTTTTTTATTGCACTCAATCCCAAAATCACATTACAACGCATACAAGAAAGAAAACAGGCAGCAAACAAAAGCTTCTGGTGCTCCGATCCCGACATCCAAAACATGCAACGCGCAACTGACGGGTATCAGTGCTTATTTGCACAACGCAAAAACATTATCACCCTGGATGGAACAAAAAAAACGATAATGCTAGCACAAGAAACGGCAACAGGCATAGACAACTGGCTAAAAAATAACTTTTTATATGAATAACACTATTCCGAACGCCCAACTTTGGATCGGCTCATCTGAAAAACTCGAAAAACAAACAACAACTTATTTGCAAAATCTTTGGTGTTCTCAGGGAGGATGTAGAACATGTACAATCTGTGCCCAAATAAATAAAAAACAGTTTTACCTTCTTCTGTGGCTCACACCAGAAAAGCTATATTCCATCGAAAGTCTCACGCCCATCTTTGAAACAATTGCATTTGCCAATAGCACCGGTAAGCCATTTGTAATCGTGGTTGAGCAAGCCGAGTTACTTACCACAGTCTGTGCCAACAAGCTCCTAAAGTCTCTAGAGGATCCGCCAAACGACTATCACTTCTTGCTTCTCACACGCCAACCAAACGCGATAATAGCGACCATTCGCTCACGTTGTACCATCATACACCACGAACAAGTGCCAACCATTTCAACACAGCCACTTCTTAAATTTTTCAAAGAGCAACCAGAAGATGTCCTTGTTTTTATGCAAACGCTCGATACACATTTTCCAAATGAACAAGAAAGTGTAGACTTAGTAGAACAATTGCTCGTGTATTGGTATACAAAATCACTCAAAAATCCGACACAAACCAATGATGCTCGGGTAGAAATTCTACAAGCCGCATTGAAACGCCCACCAATGCCCGGTAGTAATAAAATCTTCTGGCGCAATCTGTTTATGCAATGGCATGCCAGTTCAACAATGGACTAGATCAGCTTTTTTTTGATCGTTGCACATCAGTCAAATAGCAGTAGACTAAAAAGGTAATATCAATCAAAAAACGGGGGCAACAATACTCATGATAGCTCTTGGTAAAATTATCAATTCAATGCTCGGCTGCTCGCGCAATTGGAAATTCCAATTGGTAACCAATTGGCCAACTATCATTGGATCTCTTGCCTCACGAATGCATATAGAAAAAATCGAACGCGACACCATTGTGGTTGGTGTCTGCGATTCAGCATGGCTACAGGAATTATATTTGCTCTCAAATGTATTGTTACAAAAGATAAATGAGGCGCTCCCGGCACCATACATAAAAAAAATTATTTTTAAACATGCGGCCATACCTCACGCAAAAAAAGTGCGACGCACTAAACCAAAACAAAAAAATAAATGTCCAGAGCGATCACTTACTGAACAAGAACAGACAGCCCTTGCGTCAATTAATGACCAAGAATTAAGCAATGCTCTTCACCAATTTTTACTACGATGTCAGCAAACAAACAACCACTAACCATTTGTTTTGTCGCCGGAAAATCCGGCGGTCATATTATTCCGTGTCTTACACTTGCACACCAGTGGCACGACAAATATCCAAGCGGGCAAATATTATTTATCAGCTCAAATAGCATGCTTGATAAAAAACTTACGAATAGCTCAGAAATTACATACAACTATTATTTAAAATTGGGCAATATTCCACGCAAAGATTTTATCGCATATCCTAAATTTTTATATCAACTTATTCACAGTTTTTTCTCAAGTATTCGCATACTCAAAAAACATAGGCCAAACTACGTGATTAGTACCGGCGGCATTATAGCGCTTCCGGTCATTTTTGCAGCACAACTACTGCGCATTCCTGTTGAGTTATGGGAATTAAACGCCGTACCAGGCAAAGCAATTTTTTTTCTTGCGCGCTATGCACGTAAAATTCATGTCTGTTTTCCCCAAGCGCAGCAATTTTTCAAAAAAAATACCTGTGTTATTTCTCGATATCCAGTCCGCTATCATGTCAGTGATAAAATTTCACAAACCGGAGCACTCTCAAAAATTGTCTTGAGCACATCACGCTTTACCCTCTTTATTATCGGCGGATCGCAGGGCGCAGCATCTTTAAGTACTTTAATTCAAAAATTTGTCTCGCAGCATGCAGAATTTGCACACAAGCTCCAGTGTATTCACCAAACGGGATCAGACGATCAAACAGATTGGCAATCGTGGTATCAAGAGCATATTATTCCAGCAATCGTTTTTGGTTATCAGCATGATATAGCCACCTATTTTTGTGCAGCTGATCTGGTACTCTCACGCGCTGGAGCCGGTGGCATTTTTGAAATAGATTTTTTTAACAAACCATGCATCTTAGTGCCACTTAATAGTGGACAAACAAGACACCAACTAGACAACGCACATGCTTATGCACAAACTCATCCAAACACCTGTTTTACAGGTACAAACGACCAAGAAATTATTCGTGAATTAGTTACTCAAATTAAAGCAAAAAATTAGTCTTTCACCTGCACCGTACCATAAAACTACCGCATTTTAATAACAAGATTTGGGGTAAAAAAATCTTCTAACCAAACTTTTGAAAATAGTAGTAGTAGTAGTAGTAGTAAACTCTAAAGTATAAGATTAGACTTCATATATCTCAAAAAATATATCTCAAAAAGGGAGGTTATTATGAAAAAGTTGTTATCTACGATTTTTTTGCTAAGCTTTGCAGCCGCCAAAGCTGGACAGAGTATCCCCTTAGATCAAAATCAAACGTATAAGTGTCATATCTACAGCGACGATCAAATGAGTACTCAAGTTTTCGATTATGATAAGTTCACAGGTTGGCAGAGCTGTAAGGATAGGGCCCAACAATATCCTGATCCACGGCCATGGGTATTTGTTGGTAAAAACGATCATAAAATATACTGCGGAACTTGTGGGTATGACCCCGCTTGCGGCGGCGACTGCATCTTGAATTGATGCCTCAATATACAATGGAACAGCATCCGGCTCGCCTACGCGGGCCGGTTTGCCCGTAACTCACTTTACTCATTTACCCCAAAAAAAGAGTATCAAACTCTTGCTCAACAACACCACTCATAAGTAAACTGAGCATTAGATGAAACCGGTTATTAATGGGGGTTATAATGAACCGCTCTATTTTGATCATAACGATACTATTTGCAGCAACTATTTCACACTGCCAACCTGAGCTATCGCCGGATATTGTGACAGAGCTTGAAAAAGCCCAAAGAGAACTCACTCAAAATGCACAAAAAAGTATAAGCGCTGTAGCAGAAATCGGTTGTTTTAAATGCCTATACTCACGTAAAAAAGAACTCGGTGCGCCACCCGATGGCATGATTATTATCTCCATAGAAAAAAATCCAACCGACTATATCATGCAAGATCTAGAAGGTACCCACATTTTAACGTCAACCAACGGTCAAGAAACAATTGAATTGGTATGCAAAACGGCACCTGCACTGCGCCTGGGCGAATTTGTTGGCATAAAAGCACGTCTGCGACAGGACCAGTGGGAACCGCAAATTGGCCAAAACCTATACTTAGATACGAAAAAAACAATTAAAGAAACCTTTCCAAATCGTGGCACGTTGAGCTGCATCTATGCAAATGATAAAGAAACGATGTATAACGTTTCACCGGCAAAAAATAGCTATACTATCAAAGACCTTTTTGACCGCAATGTAATGATGGCAGAGGCCAGTGACACTCTTGCACATACGTGTATAAAAATAAAACAGGCAGTAACAGAACAGCTCAGCAATGGTTTTATTGGCGCCGAGATACCAAAACAACCGTCAGATTGTCAATTCTGAATAACCAAGCAGCAACTTTTTAAGCTTTTGCTCTACCATAAACAATCCTTACCCAACTTTTTCACATCGAATATAATAAACTCACCAACATCAAACCCATCTTACAAGATAAAGTCACAAATCCTACGCAACTCATCAAAGATTTGCTTGCCCAGACGGAATTGGCCCAACTAGGAATGTGGCTCCAATGTATATATGTAAACAAAAACAATGAACCACGTCCTATTGGTGCTACTATTGCAAAGCCGTCCGAACAAGACAAATATACGGTATATGACCAAGGAGGCATTCCACTCATGGAGATAGATGAAAAAAAGGAAACACTCGAATCAGTTTGTAAAAAAGTACCAACAGCCACTGTGAACGCCATGGATAAGAATTTTGAAGGCGTTGAGATAGGCCCATTATGGTAAAAAGATGGTCGACGAAATAGTTAACTTTAAATAACCTGCGATTCAAGTGAAACTGTTTTAGTCTCTGAATCAAAGTTAATACCGACGAGCGTAATTTGCTTATCGATATTTTCGTATTTTTCGTAATATTTTTTATCCTGAATTTGTTCAAGCGCCTCGTGTGCAGTTTTATTAAATTTAAGCTCAATAACATATACCAGTTTTGGAAAACCAACGACCAGATCTGCTCGTCCAAGACTGGTTGTAACTTCAGGATCTACCGTTACACCAATAAGTGCAAAGATTGCGTACAGAACAAACTGAAGTTGTGATTCGCTCTTTACATGCACGGTATACGGCATTTTGTTAAAAAACTCTTGCAACACCTGTTCAAGTTTAGTCATATCACCATCAACAAATGTTTTAAAAATTCTTTGCGCATATTGGATAGATTTATTCGCCTGCAATCCCGTAAACGCATCAACCAATTGTATAGTCAAGCCATCACTGACTTCGCGATTAGGCACGCCAAGGGTATAATTTCCAGTTGCCGAATCATAACCTTTAATAGTCAAATATCCAGTTTGAAAAAGCAATGCAGCCAATTCAATATCATCCGGCTCAAACGCATCTAAACTTGCTTTGTTAATCACTGGATGCGTAACCGTATCAACATCATAGTCATGCTTACGCAAAAGCTTAACTAAAAACGTTGGTGTTCCAGTCTTAAACCAATAATCCTCAATTTCTTGCGCATCAAGACTCAACATCACCGAATAGGGATTAAAGACTGGAGCACTTTCTTTTGTAAAGTGGTACCCATCGTAATAATTAACCAATTTGGTCTCAAGCTCATTCACCGATATCGATAATTTTTTAGAAAAACGCTCAAGGTAATCACCAAAATAAATTCCCAATTCATCACGTAAGTAACCAAGCATCGTTGCGTAACGACGATCCATAGAGATATCGCTTAAGTTATTTATGCCAGAAAAAACTGAAGTTTTTGCAAATTTAGAAACACCAGTTAATAAAACAAATTTTAAATATTGATCAGAACCTTTGATTACTGAGTACAAACTTTTTAAAATTTCTCGCTGCGCTTTTGCTTCTTCTGGATTATCTATATGATCCAAAATGGGTTTATCATATTCGTCGATCAAAATAACAACTTTATTTATTTTAGAAAGTTGTATGATAAGAGACTTAAATTTACCTGTTATTGTAGTTTTCGAAGCGGGTACTTCTATGCCATATAACGCAGCAATTTCATTAATAATACCAATAATATCTTCTTGTAAACACTGTACAGAAAAACTACTCATTTCAGAAAAATCAAAACGAATTACTGGATGCACCGGCCAATCATAATCACTTTGTCCAATCCACAAATGTTTAAATAATTCACGATTGCCAGAAAAAAATTCTGTAAGCGTTGATACTAAAAGTGACTTGCCAAAACGGCGCGGACGCGACAGAAAATAGTATTTACCCCCAGTCACAAGTTGATAAATAGACTCAGTTTTATCAACATAGACATAGTCATCGCGGATGATTTCGGAAAACGTTGTCAATCCCAGCGGCAACTTTTTAAGCTTTTGCTCTACCATAAACACCTTCACAAACTCACTTATTTTGAGTATAGCATGCCCGAACATTTGTGGACAAAAATGGGTCAAAAAATCTGCACGATTTCAATCTCAAATATAGAGCTCAACCACATCAGAACCACTGCTCTTATGCGCCGGTTTGCCCGTAACCCAATTCACGCATACTTCGCGCAACGATGGATCATACCTAAACATACCGTCTTTACCATCAATCGCACGATGCAACGCCAGCCAAATAGGAAATGCCGTTCCTATTGGATACACATTTTTACCTAACGGCTGATTATTATCCCGACCAACATAAATAACAGTCGTATAATGCGGCGTTGACCCAGCAAACCAACAAATACGCGAATCATTTGTCGTCCCCGTTTTACAAATTGCTGGTGCAGTAAAATCAGCAACATGAAAACGCCCAAGATAGCGATTAATACCGATGCTCAACACTTTCGTTACTTGACCGGCAACTCGCGAATCTATTACACGCGCATTTTTGGTTTCAGGATGCCGATATATTTTGTCACCCCATTCATTTTTAACCCACGAAATAAGATGCGGCTCAACATACACGCCATCATTAGCAAAAACATTAAACGCGCCAGTGACCTCTTTTACCGTCGCATCAACACATCCCAGCGCTAACGACGGACCAGACGTGTATACATTTGAGATATGTAGATCGCTCGCCAAACTCACCACAGAATCAATACCACAACGCAACAATGTCTTGATAGCAATAATATTGTTAGAAAATGACAACGCACGCGCCAGCGTCATCGGCCCCTCAAACGTATCGGTGCTATTACGCGGACACCACAAGTTCGCCCCATCACCAAATTCTATTGGCTCATCCACTTCAATATCAATAAAAGAACGACCTTGCGCAATGGCAACTGCGTAAACAATTGGCTTAAACAATGAGCCCATTTGTCGCCGTGCTTGCAATGCACGATTATATTGTGATTCTTTGAAGTCATAACCACCAACAAGTGCTTTGACAGCGCCTGTCACGCTATCAATAGTTAATAGAGCACCATCGAGTTCTCCAAATTCTTTACGCAAATGAGAAATTTGCCGCTTAAAATTACCATACGCAACTTCTTGTATTTTTTTATTTATCGTCGCCTGAATGACCAACCCACCCGTATACAACGTATGTTTTCCATAAAGATTTTCCAAAAAGAGCCGTATCGCCTCCTTTATATACCCGAGTTGAACATGAGGCTGCTTCTCCACCAACGCAAGAGACTGATTACGAGCCTGTTTATATTGCTCCGCATCTATAAAATTGAGCGCATACATAGAACTTAAAATATAATCACGCCGCTGACATGACGCACGCGCATTAACCAATGGACAATAACGTGCTGGGTAATTTACAATAGCTGCAAGCGTAGCGCCTTGTGCAACCGATAATTGTGCCGCATGAATACCCCAAAAGCGCTGTGCAGCCGCCTCGATGCCATAAATGCCACAGCCAAAACAAATATGATTTAAATAGGTCTCCAAAATATGCTCTTTGGTAAACTGTAGTTCAATTAAAAGCGCATAAACTTGTTCTTTTATTTTGCGACTAAATGTTTTTTTGTTATCAAAAAAAAGTAACTTGACCAATTGCTGCGTAATGGTACTTGCACCCTGCATCTTACGCATGTGATAGAGGTTAACAATAATCGAGCGAGCTATAGAGCGCAGCGAAATACCAGAATGACTAAAAAAATCACGATCTTCTGCCACAATAAAGGCATGCTGAACGTGTAGTGGCACCTCGGATAATGGTACAAATTCACGACGATCTAATTCAAAACGAAACAAAGCAGTTCCCTCATCATCCAGTACCACCGAAGACTTATGTGGACTGTAATTCGCTAAAACCGAAAAATCCACTACTTGATTATGAACAACAAACGAAAATGCACCGAAAAACAGTGCGCAGATGACACACATACCTACCAAAATAACATACAAATATCTCATGATGCTTTTGAGTATAGCATGGGCACAAAAAAGCGTTTAGTGCAGCAAAAAATTACTCGACAAACAAAATATTTTCAACCAAAATTCGATTATCGCGTTCTTGAATAAGCTCTTTAATTTTTTCCTCGGCCTCAAGAATGGTACCTACTTCATCAATGAGTCCGAGTTCAATGGCCTGCTTAGCATCAAAAAATTTACCCTCAGCCCAATCCTTTGCCGTGCTCTTATCCAGTTCTCTGTTTGTTGCAATGAGTTCCAACATGTTATCGTACAGTTTCTGTACATTTGTTTGCCAAAAAGTCCGTTGAGAATCTGTAAGATCATCAGCATATAGATTACCAGCGGCTTTGAATTCGCCAGCAGAAAATACTTCAACTTTATAGTCCGCTTCAAGATCTGGTCCCTTTATACGCGCATTTTTATACCGCTGATTACTGCGAATCACCCCAATAGCGCCTATTTCAGAAAGACTGTGCGCAAATACGAAATTACCAGCACTGGCAAGCAAATACCCACATGATTGCGCACAAGCGGCAATAAGGCAGACCACCGGCTTGACTGCAGCAACTTTCTTAATAATATCATGCAGAACAGAAAACTCCCCCAAACCGCCACCGTTACTGTTAATTATCAGTATCACGCCAGCAACATCAGTCTGTTTCATAGCAATCAAAAGACTTTTGACCGACGTTTCAAAATCAATAGGATCAAATATGTTTATGATTGGCACCTGCACCTGGCGACTTTCACGCCGCCAAAAAAACGGATGGCAAACACAAGTAAAAGAAACGGCACCACACAGCAAAAATAACGTAAGTTTTCGCATCAAACAATCCACCACAAAAAAAGTTATCCATACACTCTTATGCTAGCAGCCCTATCACATATTGCCAACTCCACGCTTTTTTTCTACCATTAACAACATGAACATCACAAAAACATTTTGGCATTATACGGTGCAGGTTACTCTTATTGCGTCAGCCTTACTGCTCGATCTGCTTGTTTTTGAACAATGGAACGGGTTAGTACTCCAGGCATTGTTGTGTACATATATTGTAACCCTTATCAAATCAGAAGGCTCAGGAAGCATTTTTCTCCTTTTTATCACAGCTCTTGCAGTAGAATCACAAATAATTTTTTCACATGTTTCGTATGGCCTTTATGTTGCACTCTTTTTGATCCCACTCACATTGCTCTTACGCACCTGGCTGGACACCCTTATTGTGACAGCTCTTGCCAGTCTCGCCGTTGTTTTACCGCTTCAGCAAGTATTATTTATTGCGCATCAACAGACAAGTAGCATTAATCTCAAGGATATTATTGGACATTTTTTAATAAATGGGTTATTTTTAATGATATATTGGGTCTTTGATAAGAATGGCAAACAAGGTAATCGCTCATAGCAGTTGTGCAAACAATCTGCTCTGGGAGGAAAGTCCGGACTCCTAACGAAAAGGGTACCACACGAGGAAATACCAAGTATGGGAGGCGTAAGCTTATGGAAAGTGCCACAGAAAATAAACCGCCATATTCACAAATATGGTAAGGGTGAAAACGTGCGGTAAGAGCGCACGGCACGTGCTAGCAATAGTACGCGCAGGCAAACCCTACTCGGAGCAAGGCAAAATAGGTGTAGACGGTTTTTCGTTCCGGCTTGAAGCACGGGTATGCCGCATTAAGATAAATGATTACCACTTACATTGTAAGTACAGAATCCGGCTTATTGTTTGCCATTTTTTAGTTAATACCAAATTACCAGAAAACCATCCCATCCCATAAATTTTTAAAAACCGTGCACCCCGCCGTGCCCGTCGACGTGTCCGTTCGAAGCCTTGGCGAAGACGGAAGTTCGAAGAACGTAGTCGGGAGTGTTCGACGAAGCTTGAAAAGCGTAGACGAATGTATCGAGGGTCGGAACTTATCAGTAAAAATCTATGAACATAAAAAACAAACCTATTTCACTCGTATGGCTTTTACCATTTGCTGCGTTTGTAGCTGGATACCTTCTCACACGTTCTTTTTGCATTCGAAAGACAGTAACTGTTCCAGCCATCATTGGACTCAGCCTGGATGATGGCATAAAACGCGCATCTGACAATCAACTGGGGCTTCAAATTATTGCTGAAAAACAAAATCCCGACCTATCACCAGGAACGATAATAAACCAAAAACCCCACGCACAACAAACTGCGCGGGAACATCAGCTTATTTACGTTGTTATTGCAAAACACCCGGACAAGAAAAAAACACCGGATTTACGCGGTAAAACCATCAATGAGGCAATCATAGAAATTCAAAAAAAAGGGCTCAATCATAAAATAATCTATGTTCCCATCATTCCCAAATCCGCGTTAGTCATAGCACAGCAACCAGAAGCGCAAGAACCAATGACGCAGGAACCAATTACCCTATATCTTCCCACGCACGAAAATGTGTATATTTTACCAGATTTTAGATCAAAACCGCTTGAACAAGTCACTACATTTCTTGAAAAACATGAACTGCCCGCCATTATCAACTACGATCGACTGCATGCACACGCCTATGTAGTTGAACAGCAACGCCCACTACCGGGAACTATCTTTTTTCCACACCAAAAACCGACGATACAGCTGCTTGCAAAAGCTGTTTAGGAATCGCTGATTCAAAAATCACAGCATAAAGCATTTCACAGAGCGGTGCACGTATATTTTTTGCGACAATGAGCTCTTTAATCGATTGTATCGTATTAATCCCTTCTGGCAACACGCAGCTATCAGTATGCACAAATCCCGTGGCATCACCGCGACCAATGGTAATACCTATAGCCAAGTTTCTACTATATTTGCCCGTCACTGTTAAAAAAGCATCACCGATACCCGGCAAATCAAACAGCGTTTGCTGATCAGCACCCAATGCACATGCTATAGCAACCAATTCACGCCAACCGCACGTAAACAATAACGCGCGCGCATTATCACCAAAATCAGCGCCTTGCGCAACACCCATCATAAGCGCCACAACATTTTTAAGTGCACCACCCAACTGCACACCTAACACGTCTGTGTTTGTAGCTACATAAAAATAATTATTGGCAACTATTTGTGCAATTTTTTTCGCGATTTCCAAATCAAAAGCAGCAACCATAACGCCAGTTTGTTGCCGTGCTAAAACTTCTTGTGCAAAACTAGGGCCCCCAAGCACTCCCAAACATATCTGTGGCGACAAAACTTCTTGCAATATTTGCGTTGGTAATTTAAGTGTTTTATTTTCGATGCCCTTAGATAAGACTACCCAACACTGTTGTTTATTATAAAAAGGCTTACAACGTTCGACTATAGTTCTAAAAAACGCTGTCGGTGTTGAAATAAAAATAAAATCGCTTTCAGCTAAAACAGGTTCCAGCTCTTCATGCGCATAAATATTTTCCGGCAACACGAAATCAGAAGCATAACGCATATTTGCATGCTTGGTATTTATTTGTTCTGCAACGATAGAATCATAACACCACAAATTTACTTGATGGCCATTATCGGCTATTACTTGCGCAACAGCTGTCCCCCATGCTCCCTCACCAATAACTCCTACCGATTTCATGAACCAAAGTTCCTTTTTATGAAATTATAATTATATATAATGGAATCGAGTTCTTCGTTAGTAAAAGCTGGCCAAAATGTGTCAGTAAAAATGAGCTCACTATACGCCGACAGGTAGAGCAAAAAATTACTGAGTCGGTGCATACCGCCAGTACGAATAACTAAATCTGGGGCGAGACAATTACCACTCCATAATTCACGCACAAAGCACTCCGGCGTAATATCTTTTTCTGTTATTTTTCCTTGCGATGCTTGTTGTACCAGAGAGCGTGCCGCAGCAACTATTTCTTGCTGTCCACCGTAGCAAAACAATATATTCACGATGACACTGTCATTTTTTGCCGTCAGTTGCTCAATTTCTTCAGAACTGCGCTGTATACTCGGCGGGAAAAGTGCGCGATCTCCGACAAAATTAACACGAATGCCATGTTCCATAAATTTATGCGCATATGATTTAATACCGTCGGCAACAAGGTCAAAGAGATACGCTTTTTCTTCTTCAGTTCGCTTAAAATTTTCAAGTGAAAACGCATAAAACGTTAAATACTTAATTTTATTCTCTAAAGCGTACTGCGTCACTCGCTCAACTACTTTAACACCCTCGCGATGACCAGCAACCGACGGCAACCCCTGCGAACGCGCCCACCGCCGATTACCATCCATAATCAAACCAATATGTGTCAACATCTTAAAAATCCCGATAACATACAAAAAACTGTTTTAAGTATAACAGTGCAAAAAAATTAAAAAATTGTGTTTGCGCCCAAAAAATTATTCTCATCACCTAATCCCATAAAACTCCACATAGCAAGCTACGGCGAATCTTATACCAATTAAGCCTCAGACGTTGATAGTAAACCGTGCACTTGGCGCAACACCGACTCATTACACAGAGATTATTAAAGACCTCGAAGCAGCTGGTGCAAAAAGACAGACCTAATCTTCTTGATTGTGCAGCTCAAAAATACCAAAAAATTTAGCAAACTAAGCGCAAAATGGGAGTTTTTTCTTTTATTTTACCGGTAATTACCATTCTTTCTCTAGTGCTAATTTATCGCATTGGTTTTCAAACCCATCAGGGGCTTCTGGAGCGCTTGGAATCGGCAGCTGAACTTTGACTAATTCCTCTGCGACAGCCTCATTTTCTAGCCTACACAACGCAAGCTCGCGCAGCGTGGAAATAACAAGCGGAAAAGCTTTCTTGTAAAGACCTAGCACGGTTACCCCATTAAAAATCCTTCTCCCTTGATAAGACTCACCCTGCTCATAAGTCATAAATCCTTCTTCGATGAGCGTTTTTGGCCATCCCATACCACTTACAGGCCTCATGTCCGGATCCCGAATCATTTCACGATCCCAAATCATTAATAAATTCATAAATAAACCAGGCCGTTCTTGCGCAAGTTTAAGTAAGTGGCGCGTAGCATAAGGCGCCAGGGCATCCTCGACGGAAATTTCTTTTTGCATGCATCGTATTGATCTGCCCGCTCCACATATGACTAACAATGCCAAGAGGGCTTTTTTATTGTTCATGGCGATTCTTTCCGCATCTTCTAATTTTTAAATCCACAGAGAGTATAAAGTTACTCTTGATTTTGTCAAACGCAACAAGAGCATAACCGTTCCCCATAAAGACAATAGACCTTATGCGTAATAAGCTTTGCTATTTAATTTAAAAAATTTTTGTTATAAAATTAGCCGTGTCCAGATTCGATCAACA
>Ga0265592_1000686_pt1 | contig 16677 bp, 14 predicted proteins | sample saktaG_7_FD_190141 | JGI IMG/M metagenome (GOLD analysis project Ga0265592, IMG submission 190141) | Saline water microbial communities from Sakinaw Lake, British Columbia, Canada - sak_2010_1_5_120m | ecosystem: Environmental > Aquatic > Non-marine Saline and Alkaline > Saline ... | reverse complement strand
AAGAGTAAGGAGCAATTGCTAAATGCGCACACAACTAAAATGTGCCAGCTGTATAATAGATGATTTATGCGGTGCTTTACAGTTAATTCCTTTGGAGGAAAAAATTAAAAAGGAGATCTTAAAGGAATCTTTTCAATTTTTAGCTCGAGAGTTCTCCACAGAAAAAATTCCTTCTTACTTCATCACTGAAGTCCATAGAATTTTAAAGAGGATATCAGGAATCGAAATTCCTTTTAAGGAAAGAAGGGATAAGTGTAACCAGCTGGGAATAGAGATGGCAGAAAAGATTGCTTTGGAAGCAGAGGGGCTGGAGGAATCGGAAAGATTTTCATTTTTAGTTAATTGGACTATTGCCAGCAACCATCTTGATTTTCGGACAGTAGGAACCGGTTATGGTTTTCAAATGGCTGAAATAATAGAGGAGCTTCGGTCCTGTGTTTCGGAGGGCTTAAGAATAGATCAGAGGGCTGAAATTTTCCAGATAGTTAAAAGCTCTTTCAAAATACTTTATATTCATGATAACGTGGGTGAAATTGCTTTTGATAAGCTTTTGATAAAAGAGCTTAGAAGACATGGAGCTTCAGTAACTTCTGCCTTAAGGGGAGGACCTATAACCAGTGATGCCACTATGGAAGACGGAGAAACGGTAGGCCTCCAAGAGGCTGCCTCGAAAATTATTTTAGCCGGACCAGATACACTGGGTATTTCTCTTAATGAAATGTCTGACCAACTAAAACGGGAACTTCAGACTGCCGATCTGGTGATTGCCAAAGGCCAGGCGAATTATTATGCTTTGACCGAATACAGGTCAAAAGTACCCGGTGAAATTGCCTGTCTTTTCAGAACCAAATGTGAGATAGTGTCAAACGATCTGGGGGAAACAGGAAAAATAAATGTAGCCATTTTACTCTAAGCAGGACATTTAAATTCAATTTTTTTCAAATTATTTTCATAATTTTTGCCATAGAGTAGTCACAACACTGTGATATAATTAGAGAAAATATCTAATTTTAACTAAAAAAGCAGTTAATGAGAAAATACTTAATACTTTAAGCATAAATAGGAATTCATTGTTAAGTATGACATTGCAAAATGAAAATTGCTATTTTAATTGAGGGGGAATATGCCAAAAATTAAAGACTTACCAAAACATAAGAGGCCCAGATAAAAGCTTTCTGAAAAGGGAGCAGAAAACTTAAGCGATGCCGAGCTTTTGGCCATCCTTATCCGTATCGGGCGAGCCGGCAAGAGTGCTTTGGATATTGCCAGGGAAACCTTGAAAAAATATCCCTTATCAAAAATACTGGCAGTTTCATTAGATGATCTTACCGGAATTAAAGGACTGGAAGCTACCAAAGCCATTACTATCAAGGCAGCTTTGGAGCTTGGCAGCCGCGCGGTTGGTCCATTTAATGATTCTCTTCCCATCCTTGATTCCGTAAGAGAAACCGTTGCCCAACTTACTGACTTGCGAGGCAAGCAAAAAGAATATTTTATGGTGCTGTATCTCAACGCCCGCAAGCAGCTCATTCATAAAGAAACTATTTCTATCGGTACATTGACGGAAACGCTGGTGCATCCGCGCGAAGTATTTGAACCGGCTATACGCCACTTTACTTCTTCCATCATATTGGCGCACAATCATCCATCAAAAAACACGGAAGTGTCCGATGAGGATATCAAACTAACTGAAAAATTGATCCAATCGGGCACGATTCTCGATATTGAAGTGCTTGACCATATCATCATCACCGATGATGGTTATATCAGTTTTAAGGAGAAAGGATTACTTTTTAAGTAAACCCCGTTAGAGAGTAAATATCTAATGGGATAAATAAAAACTATGACACAATTAGAAAATATTGAAGCAATCGGAAAAAGACTCTGGAGCGCGGCAGATACGCTTCGGGCAAATTCCAATTATGCCAGTAATGAATATTTTATGCCGGTGATGGGCTTGGTATTTTTACGCCATGCCTACAGCCGGTATTTGGTGGTAAAAGATGATATTGAAGCTAATTTACCACCACCAAGAGACGGTGTAAAAATAGAGGTGACCAAAAAAGATTACGGTAAAAAATCCGCAATTTTCCTACAACCCAAAGCTCAATTTGATTATCTCGTAGCTCTCAAAGACAGCGATGACCGTGCCAAGGCTGTTATTGATGCGATGGAATCGATTGAGAGAGATTATGAAACCCTGCGCGGTGTATTGCCAAAAAGTGAATATCGAGAATTGTCAAACGAAATTATGGGTGAGCTTTTACGGGCTTTAAATCCTGAAGAACTGAAAAAAGTTGACGGCGATGTATTTGGCCGTATTTATGAATATTTTATTACCCAGTTTGCCGATCAAAAAGCCCATGATGGCGGCGAGTTTTTCACGCCTATTTCCTTAGTCTTACTTATCGCCAATGTACTTGAACCTAAAAAAGGCACTGTGCTGGATCCGGCCTGCGGCAGCGGCGGGATGTTTGTCCAGAGCGCCCGTTTTGTGGAAAATCTGCATGAAAACCCCAATGATAAATTAAGTTTTTACGGTCTGGAGAAAAATGCAACGACGATCAAACTGGCAGAAATGAATTTGGCGGTGCATGGCTTGGTAGGTGACATTAAAAAGGCGATTACTTACTACGAAGGCCCGCATAATTTGCATAATAAAGCTGACTTTGTGATGGCTAATCCGCCGTTTAATGTGGATGAGATTGATGCAGACAAAATCAAAAACGACCCCCGATTGCCCTTTGGACTGCCCGGAGTAAATAAGAAAGGCAAAGTCAGTAACGGCAACTATGTCTGGATCAGTTATTTTTACAGTTATTTAGCCGAACAAGGCAGAGCCGGTTTTGTAATGTCGTCACAAGCTTCAGCCGCTGGAAATACTGAAGCTAAAGTACGGGAAAAACTGATTGAAACCGGCCATGTGGATATCATGATTGCCATTCGTTCCAACTTTTTTTATACTCGCGCTGTCCCTTGCGAACTATGGTTTTTCAATAAATCTAAACCGAAAGAACTTAAAGACAAAGTATTAATGATTGACGCGCGCAATATCTTCCGCAAGGTGACGCGCAAAATCTATGATTTCAGTCCGGAGCAATTGCAAAACATTTTATCAATCATCTGGCTTTATCGGGGCGAAACCAAGCGTTTTCACGATTTGGTAGCAAATTATATTTCTGTCACACTCAATGAAGCCGTGCAAAGCATCGCTCCAACACACGACTATGAATCCATTTTCGCTAAATTGAATAAAGAGCTTCAGCCGTTTCTGGCTACACTTCCCAAGGACCTGCCTGCCGCGACGATTACGGCGCAGGCAGGCGGCAAGCAAGAAGAAACAGTCAATGAGTTATCCGACTGTCTGCAAGCGTACAAAAGTATCAGCCAGACATTTACTAAACTAGTACAGGAAAAAAGCGCCTGGTGGGAAAAGCAAAACCATGACAACATTAAACTTACCGAAGCGCTCAAAGAATTAGAACCGCTCACCGAGGAAAACAATAATCTCATCAAAGAAGCCGAGCTGATGTACCGGCTTGCAAACCGCTTGATCAATATCTGCCTCAATACCTACAACGCCAAAGAGAGCGATAAGTGGAATACCAGAGAGATTTCTAACCTCAAAAAACAAGCCGAATCGGCACGGGACACGGCGGTGAATCAATTGAAACTCGCTCGTTATTTTTATCATCAAGCCGAATGGCTTATCGAGCGCTTTCCGGAAGAAAAGCTCCGCGATGTGGAGGGTTTAGTAAAACTGGTGGACAAAACCGAGCTTAAAGAAAATGACTGGAGCCTGACCCCGGGCAGGTATGTGGGCGTAGCGCCGGAGGAGGAAGACCCGGACTTTGATTTTGGCGAAACCATGCGCACTATTCATGCCGAATTGGAGAACTTGAACGAACAATCCTCTGATTTGGCAAAAAATATTAGTAAGAATTTTAAGAAGTTGGGAATATGAAATTAATTAATCGAAAATTAGGCGACGGGATTCATATTAAGCATGGATTTGCATTTCTTGGGGAGCATTTTTCGGATAAGGGAAAATATATTCTTTTAACGCCTGGAAATTTTTATGAAGAGGGTGGATTTAAATCAAGGCCTGAAAAAGATCGATACTATATCGGAATTTTTCCAAGCGATTATTTAATTAAAAAAGACGATCTTATTGTTGCCATGACAGAGCAAGGGCCGGGATTACTAGGAAGTTCAGCATTTATCCCAAAGGATAATACATATCTTCATAATCAAAGACTAGGACTTGTTGACGAGATTGATAAGGATTTTTTTGATAAGAAATATCTCTATCATCTTTTTAATTCTCGCTGTGTTAGAAGCCAAATCTATGGCAGTGCTTCTGGAACCAAAGTTAGACACACCTCCCCGGGAAGAATATATAAAGTTAAAATTTTGGTTCCAGATGTAGTAAAACAAAAAGAAATATCATCGATTATCGAAAATTACAATCAACTTATCCGCACCAATCGCCGGCGGATACAGCTTTTAGAAGAAGCGGCGCGGCTCTTATTTCGCGAGTGGTTTGTATATTTCCGCTTCCCGGGACATGAAAAAGTGAAAATAGTTGATGGCATGCTGGAGGGATGGAAGAAAGAAAAGATAAATAAATTAGTTATTTTTAAGCGCGGAGTTGAACCGGGTAGTGATAATTATTTAGAAAATAATAAATCTGGATCATTTCCTTTTTTCCGAGTAAGCGATTTAGTTACTAGAAACCCGAGTATTTTTGTGGATGAGCAATATGCTAAAAGCGCCCTTTTAAAGAAGAGTGATATTGTTATTTCATTAGACGGCTCAATTGGGATTGTTAGCATGGGGCTCGAGGGATGTTACTCGACAGGTATTGGGAAATTAATTATTAAAGATAAAAAGATAAACCGAGCATATTTGTATTTTTTAATGAAATCACATTATGTACAGGGCATTATAAACGCGTACGCAAAAGGTACGACTATTCAACATGCGGGGGAGGCTACAAAACACTTGAATTCCATATTGCCTCCACAAAATCTGATGGACTTATTTAGTGAAATTACGAGCCCTTCATTTAATGAAATTCTTATTTTGCTAGATCAAAACCAAAAACTCGCTCAGGCGTGGGATTTACTTTTGCCGCGACTGATGAGCGGCGAGATTGAGGTATAAAACTATGAAAAAAATAAACAGATTGCTAAACAAAACAGCTTTACAGAATTTCTACTCTACACTACGCCAAACGTTAAGGTGAAAGTGGAGATATTTTTGCGCGATGAAAACATCTGGCTTACGCAAGTAAAGATTGCTGAACTATTCGATATAGATCGCTCCGTTATCACCAAACACCTCAAAAATATCTTTGGAAGCGGTGAACTGCAGGAAGATTCAGTATGTGCAATTTTTGCACATACTGCCGCGGGCGGCAAGGCCTATCAAACAAAGTTTTATAATCTTGATGCCATTATTTCCGTTGGCTACCGTGTCAATTCAAGACAAGCGACGCATTTTCGCATCTGGGCAACCCAAGTACTTAAGGAATATATCATCAAAGGCTTTGCCATGGATGACGAGCGGCTGAAAAATCCCAATAATATCTTTGGTAAAGATTATTTTGAAGAGCAACTGGCGCGTATCCGTGATATTCGCTCAAGCGAACGTAGATTTTATCAGAAGATCACCGATATTTATGCGCAGTGCAGCGCCGAATATGATCCTAACGAAGCAATCACCAAACAATTTTTTGCCACAGTCCAGAACAAATTACATTTTGCTATAAGTGGACAGACTACCCTGGAAATTATTGCCCATAGAGTCGATAGTAAAAGGCCATACATCGGCCTAACCAGTTGGAAAAACAGCCCTAAAGGCGCAATCCGCAAAACCGATGTTAGTATCGCCAAAAATTATCTGGATGAAAAGGAATTGAACCTGCTCAATCGGATTGTAACCATGTACCTTGATTACGCCGAAATGCAAGCACAAAAAGGTATTGTGATGTACATGAAGGATTGGGTAGCCAAGCTTGACGCTTTTCTGCGATTTAATGAAGAGGATGTCTTGCAGGACAGTGGCAAGGTCAGCCATGATGTAACGGTCGCTTTAGCGGAGAGTGAGTATGAAAAATATCGGGTTGTTCAAGACCGTATGCTTGAATCCGATTTTGACCGGGAAGTCAAAAAATTACTTAATTCAAGAAAGAAAAAGTTATGACCTATTTAAACGAAGACACTTTAGTCCAACAAACAACTACCGATTACTTAAAAAATAATCTTGACTGGGATTCGGTATATGCCTACAATCAGGAAACATTTGGAGCCGATGGTCTATTGGGCAGAAGTTCCGACCGTGAGGTGGTGCTCACGCGTTATCTCAGACAGGCTCTCAAGGAATTCAACCCAGGGCTTCCTGAAACCGCCTACGATGAAGCTGTGCGCCAGGTGGTAGATTACTCCCAGAGCCAGTCAATGCTCTCTTCCAATTTTGATAAATACAAACTATTTAAAGACGGTGTGCTGGTTTCTTTTCAGGGTAAAGATGGAGAGATAAAAAAAGAGAAACTCAAGATATTTGATTTTACTGAAGCGGCCAATAATCACTTTTTGGCAGTACGGGAATTGTGGATACAGGGTGATTTATACCACCGTCGGATTGACATTACCGGGTTTGTCAACGGTATCCCGCTTTTATTTGTCGAATGCAAAAATATTCATAAAGACCTCAAACAGGCATACGAAAGAAACTTTGCTGATTATAAAGACACTATCCCGCACTTCTTTCATCATAATGCGATCATCATGCTCGCCAATGGCGAAAAAGCAAAAATTGGTACCATAACTTCCGGTTATGAACATTTTCATGAGTGGAAGCGTTTGTCGGAATCTGATCATGGTGTGGCGGATATGGAAACTCTTCTGAAGGGTGTTTGCGACCAGAAAAATTTCATGGATATTTTTGAAAATTTCATCATCTATGACGATTCCAGCGCTAAACAAATAAAAGTGTTGGCGAAAAATCACCAGTATCTGGGTGTTAATCAAGTTATTAAAGCCCTGAATGATCCCCATAGAGTCAAAGGAAAGCTCGGCGTTTTCTGGCATACGCAAGGTGCCGGGAAAAGTTATTCCATGGTTTTTTTTACTACCAAGGTGCACCGTAAAATCGGCGGCAATTATACTTTCTTAATCTGCACTGATCGTGATGATCTGGATACCCAAATATACAAAACCTTTGCCGGATGCGGTGTGGCTGACAATGACAAAACACCCTGCCGACCCAGTAGCGGCAGACATTTAGCAGAACTCATGAGTCACCAAAAGGCTTATGTTTTTACCACTATTCAAAAATTCAATCAAGAAGTTGACCCGGATGAAGGCTACACCAGGCGAGATGACATTATTGTGATTACCGACGAAGCGCACCGCACTCAATACGGCACTCTGGCCTTAAATATGCGTAATGCCTTGCCAAAAGCCAACTTTATCGGCTTTACGGGAACACCGTTATTTAAAGATGATCAGATTACCATGCAGGTCTTTGGCGAGTATGTTTCCACTTATGATTTTCAACGATCGGTAGAGGATAAATCGACCGTACCGCTCTATTACGATTCGCGAGGCGATACTCTGGGTGTAGCTACCAAACACCACTTCTTGGGAGGATGGCAAGGCGATGTTTGTATGCATTGATAAATTAACCTGTGTGCGGATGTATGAATTGATCAGGCAATACTGGGATCAAAAAGCAGAGGAAATCAGAGAATTGGAGAAAATGGCAACTGGAGAAGAAAAGGATTATCTTTCCAATCAGCTCATCTGGATGAAAGAAACAAAAATGGCAGTAATTGTGAGCGAAGAACAAGGCGAGGTAGATAAATTTAGAAAATGGGGTTTTGATATTACTCCCCATCGGCGACTTATTAAGCATGGGTTTGAACTCTCCGATGGAACGCGAATTGATGTGGATTCTGCTTTTAAAAAAGAAGAACATCCCTTTAGAATTGCGATAGTTTGCGCGATGTGGTTGACCGGGTTTGATGTGCCGAGTTTGGCAAACCTTTATTTGGATAAACCGCTCAAAGCCCATACGCTGATGCAGGCGATTGCCCGCGCCAATCGAGTAAACGGCGATAAAAACAATGGTCTTATTATTGATTATTGTGGTATCCTCAAGAATTTACGCAAAGCACTCGCTACCTTTACCGGTACGGCTGATACTGGCAGAACAGGCGGCTTTGGGCCGGGCGAATTGGATCCAACTAAAACCAAAGAAGAATTACTCGAAGAATTAAAACAAACCATTGACTTGGTAAGTGATTTCTTAAGTGAGCGAAAAGCGCCGCTTGATGCAATCATCAAGGCAAGCGGATTTGAGAGAAACAAGGCAATTGTCGCGGCGGTTGCTGTGGTTAAAAATGCGGTGAACGAAAATGATGAAACCAGAAAAAAGTTTGAGGTCATGTGCCGTGAAGTATTTATTAAATTCAAAGCCTGCCTCACCATTCCCGGAGTGAATGCTTATCATAACCAATACAATGCGATAAATATTATCTACAAAAGTTTACAAAAAGACATTGAACGAGCAGATATCAGCGATATCATTAAAATGCTGCATAAAATTATTGATGAGTCAATTACCGTGAAGCAGGGCAAAGGCAAAGAACCCAACAAGTCATATGATATAAGTAAAATTAACTTTAACCGATTACGATTAGAATTTGCACACGCTACGACCAAAAATACCACTGTGCAAAGCCTTAAAAGCGTGATTGAGAAAAAACTGGAACGGCTCATCCAAAGAAATCCACTCCGGACAGATTTTCAAGAACATTATGAAAAGATAATTGATGAGTACAATAAAGAAAAAGATCGCCAAAATATTGAAGCCACTTTTGAGGCATTATTGAAATTTATGCAAGAGCTGGACGTGGAAGAAAGCCGAGCAGTGCGAGAGGGGCTGGATGAAGAGACGCTGGCTATTTATGATCTTTTAGTAAAACCAGATTTAAAACCCCAAGAAATCCAAAAGATAAAGAAGGTAGCCCAAGGGCTACTAAAAACACTGAAAGAAAAATTGAGGGATTTGTATAAGTGGCAAGATAGAGAGCCTACAAGAGATGGTGTAAAAGTTCTAATTCAAAATTTCTTATGGGAAGAAAAAACCGGATTGCCTGTAAAGAATTACTCTCAAAACGATGTATATAAAAAAGCCGAAGCTGTTTTTTATCATGTATTTCGTGCATACCCGACGGTTCCATCGCCATACTATGCCTCAGTAGCAAGTTAGGGAGTGGCACGGGGGAGCACATACCATTTTTTTCTAATTAATATTTAACTTTTTAAATTAGATAAATAAGGAAGTCCCCTGACGGGAATGTCATAAGGAAGGTTCTATTGACAATCTAAAAGAGGCGCATAAATAAGAATTTATTACCCTCGGGAACCCTTTATTTACAAGGCTTTCAGACCCCCTTCAGGAGTGCCCTTTTAACGCGCGTAGAGTGCCTTTAAACGCGCCTCAATTTTCGAAAAATTGGTAATTACGACGTTTTTTTTAGCCTTTTTTGACCTCCCCGAAACTCTGTAACCCTTACAGGAAGCCACTTTCAGGTTTTGAGGGGGGTGAAAATAGGCCAAAAAACACCTATTTTCCGAGGGTAAAACCATAGGTTGAGGCAAAATAGGCGCTTAAAACGGCTTAGAATAGCTTATTTTCGATGTAGGCGGAAAGCCTTATTTTATAAGGGTTTGAGTGAGGTTAAATTTGAAAGTATTATAAAAAAGAAGGATTTTAAGAGTTTTGTAGAATAGATATAAACAGTATTATAATTAAAAAGATAATTTACGATTTCAAAGCAATATATAGAAGAAAAAAGTAATAGAATTTTATTAATAATAAAGGGAGGCAGGTCAAGTATTTATTTGACTTGATCAAAGATCTTATCTATAATTTAGCAAACTTCTTATTTGAATATAACCATTTAAGAAGAAAAAAGGGGAATTGCTTATCAGACCCCTTACGAAAAGTTAGAAAAAGTTACCAAATTATTGAGTTAGTACATTAATTTAACTTACAAAGAAAGGGATTTACCAAATATGAAAAAATATTCATTGGGAAAAACAGGAATTAAAGTAACAGAGTTATGTTTTGGTGCCTTGCCTATGGGGCCTCTGCAGGCAAATATTTCTATTGAGGAGGGAGCAGAACTTATTCGTGCCGCTCTGGAGAGGGGTATTAATTTTATTGATACAGCAGAAGCTTATAAAACTTATCCTCACATTAAAAAAGCTCTGGAAGGTTACAATAAGGAAGTAATTATTGCCACCAAATCAAGTGCAAAAACATATAAAAAAATGAGGCAAAGTATAAAAGATGCGCTTGGATCCCTGGGGCGGACTTATATAGATATTTTCCTTTTACATGCCGCCAAAGTCACTCCCTCTGTCTTTGAAGAAAGAGCGGGGGCATTGCAATGTTTGAAAGATTATAAATCAAAGGGAATTATACGGGCAATCGGAATTTCCACTCATGTAGTGGGGGTAGTTAGACGAGCGGCAGAAATTAAGGAGATCGATATTATATTTCCTATCATTAATAAATTCGGAATGGGTATTGTTAATGGCAGTGTTGATGATATGGTTAAAGCCATCTCAGAGGCACATAAGGCGGGGAAAGGCTTATATGCTATGAAGGCCTTAGGTGGAGGACACTTAATTGATCAATTAGAAGAGGCTTTTAATTTCGTGAGAAACATTAAAGGTATTAGTTCTATTGCAGTTGGCATGGTTAATCAAGAAGAATTAGAAATAAATTTAAAAATATTCAATGATGAAAAAATTCCTCAGGAGTTGTTGTCTCAAAAAATAAAACCCAGCAAGAGATTATTTATTTCGCGTTTTTGTATAGGTTGCGGCGCCTGTGTTAAGACCTGCCCCAATAATGCCTTAACTTTAGAAAATGGAAAAGCAGTGGTTGACCATAAGTTATGTATTTTGTGTGGGTATTGCAATCCGGTATGCCCAGAATTTGCTATTAGATTGATTTAAGTATTTCAAACTGCCTGGTAGCAATAATTAATTTTTCAATTCTTGTAGGGGCGTATCGCCATACGTCCCTACTAATGATTATAAACCAAAAACTTTTCCCCCACTCCATGTCTCGCACCTTGACTCTCATATCTTGCAACTGTAAACTGATGACCGATGACAATTTATTTTTATAAAAAAGAAGGACTTTTAATAGTTTTGTAGAATATAATTATAAATGATGAGGATACCAAAATGATAAAAAATAGAGAAATAGTACAAAAGTTTGAAGAAGAACTGATAAAAAAAGAGAAAGTAAATTTAATAAAAAACTTTCAGATAATGGATGCAATGTATAAAGAAGCACGAGCCTTAGGGGTAATTCCTATGAAAGATCCTCTTGATGGATGGGGTATTGATGCAAAGATCGCTCTGGTGGTGAACTATGTTCAAAAAACTTCTCAAAAAAATAGCCAATGAATTAAATGCTCATAATATTCCTTATATGGTTATAGGGGGACAGGCGGTTCTTATTTATGGAGAACCAAGATTAACTAAGGATATTGATATCACTTTGGGCGTGGGAGTTAGCAAGCTAAATGAAATTAATAGTATTGTTAAGAAGCTTAATTTAAAAATTCTTGTTGACGAAAATTTTGTCCAAAATACTATGGTATTACTGGTAATTGATGAAAAAACAGGCATCCGTGTTGATTTTATATTTTCTTTTTCACTATACGAAAAACAAGCGATTAAAAGAGCAACTGATATAAAATTCGGTAATACTATAGTTAAGTTTGCTTCTCTTGAAGACCTGGTTATTCATAAGATAATTGCTGGAAGGGCAATAGATATTGAAGATGTAAGGTCAATTATTTTAAAAAATCCAGATTATGATGCCGAATATATTAAAAGATGGCTGCAAGAGTTTGACAAATCGTTAAATGAAAAATTTTTAAAAGTATTTCAGAGGATAGTTAAAGAGATTAGATAGAATCGCTGAAAGAAAAACTATACAATCTCCTAATATACTGATAAGAGTGATTAAATTAAAAATAAGTGAAGGTAAAAAAATCTGTCCCCCTTTTTTTCTCTCCATTTAATTCTTTAAAAAATATTTCAAAAAATATTGTTAGAGAAACAAAAAAAGCAATTTCTTCTTGACATAAATCATTTTATATTATAAAATAATTTCAAGGATTGCAAATTATTTCATATTTAGGGAGAAATATCACATAATGAAAAGAAATACTTCTTTAGTTACTGAGATATGTAGAATGTATTATCTGGATAATTTAAGTCAGGATAAGATATCATCTGGTTTAAGAATATCTAAATCAGCTGTATCCCGTTTACTAAAAGAAGGAAGAGAAAAGGGGATAGTAACCTTTCACATTAAGGATTATGAAGATCGCTTAAGTTCTTTAGAAGATAAACTTGAACAATATTTTAAATTAAAAGAGGCAGTTGTAGTTTCTGATGAAGGAATAAATTCTGAAGAGGCTATAAAAAAGAAAGTAGCAAAAGCAGCAGCTTTACTTCTACAAAGGAGAGTTCGGGAAAATGACACTATTGCAGTTTCATGGGGAACTACTTTAGCTGAAGTATCAAGATCATTAAATCCTTCAATCCGTTTAAATGTAGATATCGTTCCTCTTTTAGGAGGAATTGATATAAGAGGAAGAGATATCCATTCCAATGAGATAGCAAGGCAGGTAAGTGAAGCCTTTAAGGGGAAATATTACGTATTAAATGCTCCGGTATTTGTTAGTAATTTTCGGACAAAAGAAACATTTGAGAAAGAAAAAAGCATTAAAGCAGTTATTGATAAAGCTAAATCAGCTGATATAGCAGTAGTGGGTGTAGGTAGTCCCAAACAAAGCTCTACAATGATAAAACGAGGATATTTTTCTATTAAAGAATTTACTAAACTGACTGATAAGGGAGTAGTTGGAGATATCTGTACTAACTTCTATGATATCCAGGGAAATATTATTAAATTTTCCTTACATAATAAAATGATAGGTTTAGGATTAAAAGAATTGAAGCACATACCCATTGTGATAGGTGTGTCATGTGGTGAAAATAAAAAGGAAGCTATTTTAGGTGCGTTACGTGGTGGTTATGTAAATATAATTGTTACTAATAAAAAGGCAGCGGAATACCTAATAAAAAATAAATAATTAAGATTAGTTTAGTACATATTTAAAAAAGTAATAAATAAAAATTTAACAAAGGATTATATGTCTAATATAAATAATTTAACAAAAAAAGAAATATTATTAGAAAAGGTTTATCGATTGGCTTTTGATTTTGAGAAAGAAAAACATTACTGCTCACAGTGTACTGTTGCTGCTCTTCAAGAAGTTTTTCAGATAAAAAGTGAGGAACTTTTTTCAACTTCTTTCGCTCTCGGAGGAGGATTAGCCAATACTTGTGAGGGGACATGTGGAGCTCTTGCCGGAGGGGCAATGATAATAAGTTATTTTTGCGGACGCCGACGTGAAGAATTTTTTAAAGGCATTTCGAATAAAAAAGCAAATTATTTAACTAAAGAACTTTACGATAGATTTGTTCAAGAATATGGAAGCTGTCTATGTAAAGATGTACAAAAGAAAATATTTGGACGTTCTTTTAATTTTTGGGATGAAAAAGAGAAAGAATTATTCGAAAAATCTGGTGGACATATAGATAAATGTCCGTCAGTAGTGGCTAAAGGGGCTAAATGGACTGCAGAAATCATCTGGGATGAACTACAAAAATAAGATTATAAATTTCAAATTATTTTAGGAGATTAACATTTCTATATAAGGGAGCGAGGGAATGACAATAAGCAAAGAAGAAAAAATACAGATGTTTGAAAGCATGCTTAGAATTCGTGAATTTGAAGATATGGTTAAACAAATATACCGGGATGGAAAATTGAATGGACATCTACATACCTGTCACGGAGAAGAGGCAATTGCTGTTGGTGCCATAGAGGCTCTTTCCGAAAAAGATATTATCTTTTCTAACCATCGAGGGCATGGTCATTATTTAGCCCGAGGAACTTCTCCTAAGAACATTATAGCTGAGTGCTATGGTAAAGTTACCGGGACCAATAAAGGAAGAAGTGGCAGCATGTATCTTGTTGATACGAAAAGAGGAATGCCTGTAGCAAGTGGAATTGTTGGAGGGAATATTTGTGTAGCTACTGGTTCAGCTTTAGCAAGTTTGATTAAACAAGATAATATAGTAACTTTAAGTATTTTCGGAGACGGGGCAACTAATATAGGATTCTTTCACGAAGCATTAAATATGGCTGCGTTGTGGAATTTACCTATTGTTTATTTATGTGAAAATAATCAATATGGCGAAGGGACTAAAAGAGAACAACACCAAAAAATAAAAAAAATATCCGATAGGGCTATTGCTTATGCCATGTCAGGGTTAACTGTTGATGGAACAGATGTAATTAAAGTCTATGAAACAGTTAAACAAGCAGTAGAAAAAGCACGTAGTGGAGGTGGTCCTACTTTAGTGGAATGCGTAGCTTATCGGTTAAGTGGACATTCAGCAGGGGATTTAGGTATTTACAGACCAAGAGGAGAAAAGGAAGAATGGGAAAAGATTTACGATCCCATCAAAAAATATAAAAAACAACTTCTTAAAGAAGGAATGTTAACTCTTCAGGAAACAGAAAAAATAGAAGAGGAAATACAAAAAGAGATAGAAGAAGCAGTAAGGTTTGCCGTTGAGAGTGAAATGCCACTTGCTGAGACAGTTGGCAAGTATGTGTATCAGGAGGACGAAAATAATGAGTGAAATGATGTATATTGAAGCCCTAAGGACTGCTTTAAGAGAAGAGATGCGTAGAGATAAGAGTGTTTTTATTATGGGAGAAGACATAACCAGATATGGATTTGGTGTTAATAGAGGATTACTAGAGGAATTTGGTCCAGAAAGAGTAAGAAATACTCCTATTTCTGAAGCAGCGATTATCGGATCAGCAGTAGGAGCAGCCCTGCGAGGGATGAGGCCAGTAGTAGAGATAATGTTTGTGGATTTTATTATGATTGGAATGGACCAAATCGTAAATCAAGCCGCTAAAATGAGTTATCTGTCTAATGGTGAATTGTCTGTTCCTATGGTCATTCGGACACCTGAAGGAACAGAATGGTTTGGTGGAGGGGCACAGCACTCTCAAACTCTTCATTCTATGTTTTTGAATATTCCCGGATTAAAATTAGTTATTCCTTCTGATCCTTATGATGCTAAAGGTCTTCTTAAAAGTGCTATTCGAGATGATAATCCGGTGATTTTTTTTGAACATAAAGAACTTTATACCCAAAAAGGAGAAGTTCCGGAAGAGGAATATACTATTCCTCTCGGTAAAGCAACAATTAAGAGACAAGGAAAAGATATTACTTTAGTTGCTACTTCCTGGATGGTTAAACATAGTTTAGAAGTTGCTGAAGATTTAAAAGGGAAAATAAGTATAGAAGTAATTGATCCTCGCACCTTAGTTCCATTAGATAAAGAAACCATTATTAATTCCGTTAAAAAAACCGGGAGGTTGTTAGTTGTTGATGAATCTCCGGTAAGCGGTGGGGCACAAGGAGAAATAATTTCTGTGGTTATGCAAGAAGCTTTTTGGAATATGGAATTCCCTCCCAGGAGGATAGGCTCCTTAAATACCCCAATTCCTTTTAGCAGCACCTTGGAAAAAGAAGTTATTCCTACCAAGGAAAAGATTAAAGAAGAAATTCTGTCCATGTTTTCCGATTAAAAGAAAGGAAAAAAAATAGAATATGTGGAAGATCCAGATTCCTAAAACAGAATCAAAAGTTGAAGAAGCCACTCTTTTTAAATGGCATAAAAAAGAAGGGGATAAGGTTATTAAAGGAGAACTTATTGCTGAAATAGAAACATTTAAGGCGGTAGTAGAAATAAATTCTCCCGAAGCCGGTATTATTTATAAAATATTTGTTAAAGAAGAAGAAACAGTGCCGGTAAATACAGTTATAGCGATCTTAGTTAAAGAAGGAGAAGAAATATCTTCTGAAAGTATAAAACCTTTTTTGCGAAATCATGAAGGAGAAGGCGTTTCTTTAAAAGAAGAAAAAATAAAAATAGCGCCGATTGCCCGTAAATTAGCTTTAACAAAAGGAGTAGATTTATCCTTAATTAATGGTTCTGGACCAGGAGGAGCTATTATTAAAAAAGACATAGAAGAGTATCTTTTAAAAAAAGGAAAAAAGACAAATTTTACCATCAAAGAAGTATATAAATTAACTAAAGTGCAAAAGCTAAGTGCCGAAAGGCTTACTGATAGTTATAAAAATATTCCTCAATTTACACTTTGCAGGAAGATTGGTATTGGTTCACTTATCAAAAAAAGAAAACAGTTAAATACTCAATTCAATCAACATCTTTCTTTAATTGATTTCGTTATTGAAGCCCTCATTCCTACCTTTAAGAAGTTCCCCGAATTTAATGCAATTATCGATCAAGAAGGGTATAATTTTATCAAAGAGATTAATATCAATTTAGCTGTAGCGACAGAGAGAGGATTGATGGTTCCGGTACTTAAAGATTTAGAAGGAAAAGATATCTCTGAGATAGCAGAGTTAAGAAGAGAGATTACCGGTAAAGCCTTAGAAGGAAAATTACAACCTGA
>Ga0265592_1000675_pt1 | contig 16819 bp, 16 predicted proteins | sample saktaG_7_FD_190141 | JGI IMG/M metagenome (GOLD analysis project Ga0265592, IMG submission 190141) | Saline water microbial communities from Sakinaw Lake, British Columbia, Canada - sak_2010_1_5_120m | ecosystem: Environmental > Aquatic > Non-marine Saline and Alkaline > Saline ... | reverse complement strand
ATCTATCAAAGCAAACATGCTATCTTTTGAGGTAGCCAATATCAGTTTGTTACCACTTATCGCATACTCCATCGCCATATCTGGTGTTGGGAAATTCTTATATCTTATAACGACGCCTGAATAGATATTTTCTATAAAATTTTCAGAAGATGCACTCTCAAAATCTAACGAATTATCAAGATACAAGGCCTTTAGATCATCTGCCATCGTCTGCTCCCAGTCTAATAATATCTCTCGCACTGCTTGCACATCATTGATTCCCAAAATCAATCCTAATCTCGCACTCTCCCCTCCCGAATATGCCACTAAACTATACATAGAAGTCATCCTGTCTGAAATATCTTGAGGAAAAGTATTTACAATACCGTTGATTATCACTTCTGCTGGTGGGAATTCTTTATCAATAGAAAATTGGACATCTACAAAATCTTGAGCAAGAGTCAGGTCTTGAACATCTAATTCGCTCGCAACGATTAAAGCAATGTTATTTTGATAATAATCAATAAATTCATCTTGATCTACATCAATATCATATTCCATGTCAAAATTCATCAGTTTGAAATCATTTTCAACAAACTCAGGAAGTTGAGGAATCTCTGGCAATTCTACAACTGCTATTGGTTCTTCGGTAACTTCTGGGGTTTCATTAACAACAGTAGATGGTTCAGAAGTTAGGAACATTGGAATAACGAAATAACTTCCTATTGCAATCGCTACAACAACTATTCCTCCAACAAGCCCCCATACAACCTTTTTCTGACTTAGTAAAGATCCAATAGATTTTTTTGGCTTCGATGCTTCTGTTATCTTTTCATCTTTTTTATTTTCGTCATCATTTTTAGCTGTTAATTCCTGTGTTTTTATCTTTTGAGAATCTGACAAAGGAGGAACTGTCCCATTGAGGCTTGAGGAAGAGCGATCTTTCTCTTGAATGCTTGGTGAAGAGAGCGCTACCCCCCGTAGCTTCAGCGAAGGGGGGGGAATAGGAACCGAAAGCCTCAAACCCGAAGAACCTATATTTTCCATAGATTCATTAGAAAATTCATTAGACTTTGAAATTTCAGCAGGTCTTACTATCTGATCAGACCCCATATTTGGAGATGGAACCTGCTTAATCAGTTCTGGAATTTTTGGAATATCTGATGGCAAATTCGTTGGAGTAGCTGAAACAATCGGAATTGCCTTTATTTCAGGGACATCCGAAGAACTACTTTTCTCTTTTCTGTGTTCCATTTCCGCTAAATGTGGCAACGCAACAGGAGCTATTGGAGGAGCAACTTTTGCAATTGTTTTTTCCTGTCTTAACCCCTTATGTCTCTCAACCGATTCCATTTTCGTTTGTCCAGCTAATTCACCTTTTTTAGCTACACCTAAATCTTGTTGCATGGTTCTCATTGCAACTTCTTGTACTGCTCTTTTTTCTTCTGGATTTTCTTGTTTCCCTTTAGAGAAAAAACCCATATAATTTTTCTGTTTATTTTATATCTTTATTTTATCACAAACAGCTCCATGTGGAAAACATGTGGATAAATATGTAGAACAGATTTTCACGGATACAGAACGGATACTCACTGATCACGGATCCGTGATCAGTGTTAATCCGTTTCTAATCCGTGTTGATCTGTTTTGTTATATTTTCATCGTCAAATTAATTCGTCCCATATTGTCTATGTTTTTCACTTTCACTTTCACAATATCTCCTACTTTCAAAACATCTTCAACACGGTCTACACGGTTTGTTGAAATTTCAGAGATGTGGACAAGACCAGATTTTGCACCAATTTCTACAAATGCTCCAAAATCCATTATCTTGGCGACTTTTCCTTCATAAAGTTCCCCCGGAGCAATAACTCTTGTACAATCTTTGACTAATTTGACTGCCATCTCAACATTTTTAGCTTCATCTGATGAGATAAACACTGAACCATCATCTTCTATGTCAATTTTCGCTCCAGTTTTGTCTATAATACCATTTATATTTTTCCCTCCAGGCCCAATAAGCTCACCTATTTTTTCTGGATTGATTTTTATAATTTCAATTCTTGGAGCAAATTGAGAAAGTTCTTGTCGCGGAGCAACAATCGCTTGTTTGATAACTTCAAGAATTTTCATTCTGGCAATTTTGGCTTTCTTTAATGTTTCTTCTACACATCCATCTGGCAATCCATGTAATTTTGTATCCATCTGAAGAGCTGTGATGCCCTCTTCTGTCCCAGTCACTTTGAAATCCATGTCTCCGCCGAAGTCTTCCATGTCTCTAATATCTGTTAGAACCTTAAATTCATCAATGTTCTCAGGATTTGTCATAAGCCCCATCGCAATTCCTGCTACTGGTCTCTTAATTGGAACTCCTGCATCCATCAATGCCAATGTGCTTCCGCAAGTGCTTCCCATTGATGTTGAGCCACTTGAAGAAATAATCTCTGTCTGCAAAAGAATTGTGTATGGAAATTGCTCTTTTGATGGGATTACAGGAGCTAACGCCTTTTCTGCCAAAGCTCCGTGCCCAATTTCTCTTCGCCCAGGACTTCGCAATGGAGATGTTTCACCAACACTGTATGGAGGGAAACTGTAATAATGTATGAATTTCTTCGTCACTTCTTCTTTCATTCCATCAATAATAATGCCCTCGGATGGCGAACCCAATGTCGCAATCGTCAGTGCTCTTGTTTCCCCTCTTTGGAAATATCCAGAACCATGAGTTCTTGGAAGCGCGCCAACCTCTGCAGAAAGTTCTCTGATATCGTCTATTCCTCTCCCACCAATTCGCAAATCTTTTTCAAGAACATTTTTTCTAATAATCTTTTTTATAGCTCCATCAAACGCTTTCTCTGCTTCTAATTTTTGCTCTTCTTTAATTTTTTCATCATTCTCTTCAGGCAAATTAGCATATATTTTTTCTTCTAGAACTATATCTAATGCCTTCTTTATTTCTGCTTTGAAACCATTCGCTTGAAGAGCATCTGTAATTTCATTTTCAAGATCATCGGCAATTTTCTGTGCTAATTCTCCTGAATATTCTTCCGCAACTACAACTTCCAATGTTTCTGGGTTGATTTCTTTCACTATTCTTCCAATAAAATCAGCAATTTCCTGCCCCATCTTTTTTCCCAAATCAATCGCACTGTTCATTTGATCTTCGGTAATTTCATTTGCTCCTGCTTCAACCATCACCACTTTGTTATTGGCAGTTGAAACAACTAAATCAAGGGATGATGTTTCTTGTTCAGCTATTGTCGGATTAACGACAAAGTTGCTTCCATTTAATCCAATTTTAACAACTCCAACAGGACCATCAAATGGGATCCCCGAAATTGCCAAAGCAACACTTCCAGCAATAGCAGAAAGGATGTCTGCATCATTTTCTTTGTCAAAAGAAAGTGCAGTAGAAACAACTTGCACGGGATTTCTCATTCCCTTTGGAAAAAGTGGACGCAAACTTCTATCAATAAGTCGCGCAATTAAAATAGCATCGTCCGATGGACGACCCTTTCTTTTTACAAACCTACTTCCCTTAATTTTCCCCGCCGCGTAAAAGTTTTCTTCGTAATCAACATTCAATGGGAAATAATCTCTACTTAAATCCGCTTTTCTCCCCATCGTTGCGTTCGCCATCACAACTGTGTCCCCCATTTTAACGACAACAGATCCGTCTGCCTGTGTCTGGAAACGATTAACCTCAACGACAATTTCCTTGCCCGCAAGGTTTAAATTAAACGATTTCGTTTTTTCTGACATACATGTCCTTTCGGAGAGTCTATAAAGTCTATAAAGTCGAAAGTCTATAAAGTCAATTTTTATAACTCCATGGACTTTGGACCTTTAGACCGTCTAACTCTCTAATTTATTAATTATTTTTCTAACAAAATTCGTCGTACTTTTAACTTTATGAACTTTATAAACTTTTAGACTAAATAAGATATTTCCGTTTATCTAAACTCAAATCTGTAAAATCATCAACAGCATTTCTCAATTTTCCTGATGTGCTTTCTCCAAAAGCAACTACCTCCGCTCTACATCCACTCGTTGCTCTGATGTATTCAATCAATGGAACATAGTCACCATCTCCACTAACGACTACCACAACATCCAAACTGGCACTCAACTTTATTACATCTACCGCCAATCCTACATCCCAATCAGCCTTTTTCATTCCACCCGGGAAAATCTGCAAATCTTTCATTTTTACTTCTATTCCCATTCTCTCTAAAGCATCAAAAAAAGCAGTCTCATCACCGCTTTCTGTTTTAATACCGTAGGCTATCGCCCTAATTGGAATTCTTCCAGCAATTGCAGTTTTAAGAATTTCTTTGAAATTTGCCTTTTTTTGATAAAGATTTCTTGCAGAATGATAAATATTCTGAACATCTATAAATATGCCAACTCTCTGATCACTATATTTTGAAGCACTTTTTAGCATAATTTCCTGAAACTTATAACCTAGAACGTATAACCCAAAACGTATGACGTATTTATCGTTCGTTACAGGTTATGAGTTATGAGTTTTACTTTTTCAGCCCTAATTTTTTAATTAATTTTTTGTATCGTGGCTCATCGTCTTTTGAAAGATAAGATAACAATTTTCTTCTTTTTGAAACCATTTTTAGAAGTCCTCGTCGTGAATGATTGTCCTTTTTATGGGTTTTTAAGTGGTCGCTAAGTTCAGTGATTTGTTTAGTTAAAATCGCTGTTTGCACCTCAACAGAGCCAGTATCTTTAGCATGCTGAGCGTTCTGCTTAATAATTTTCTCTTTTATTTCTTTCTTAATCATGTTTTCATACTATCACGAATGCCTAAAAAAGGCAAGAAAAGTATAGAGTGCCGACATTTGAAACTCGGTTCGCTTGACAAAATTAAAAAACCGTGCAATACTATATAGATACTTTAACAATGAGTTACGCAAACAATAAAACAAAGAGGAGATTAAAGATGCAATTCCCAACACTGACGAAAAAGCAATCCATCACCAATAAGATGGCACAACAGAATTTGATTAAGGGAAAATATTACCGCTTCGAACCGCCAGTCATAGCAACGGCGATTCCTACGGGAGGATCTGGAGTCTGTAGAGTAGAGCAGTGCACATTCAATCGCGGTTGGTACATAGGATGCATTGACAGAAGCCACGTCTTTAGCGGTAAACCAGTCAATGATCAAAGAATAATTCTAATACCACAGGGTTATGAGGATGTTCCGAACTTGAGTGAAATCATGGAGCAACTCCATAACAGCTACTTTCATGTTCTGTTCATCGGTGGAAGTATAGCGGTTCTTGATACCGACCAAAACCACTAAGCAACGGACTGAGCAGATCTACTGCTTCCGCCAATATACTGAAAAGTTGAGGCGGTTTTTTCTTTGTAAATAAATTTCAACCCAAGTCATCCCAATCATCCCAATCATTCGATAGGACACAGTTCGATAGGACACAGTTCGACGGATCAAGATAACCAATAATCAAACACGACGATATTAAAAAAAGGCAGGTCATTCTATGATCTGCCTTTTTAACTCCTGTATTATAGTTCTCGTTTAACAAATTCCGTTAAACGCTTTCCTTTTTTTCGTTTGTTTCGCCCCAAAAAGCTAAAATAATAACAGCAATAATAAGGATAGTCCCTATAATTTTACCGGCATACATCTTTTTTCACCTCCCTCGCCATCTTTAGTCATCTCTCAAAGAACTTTGACATGATTCCATACCACATCTTACTTAAAAATACCACTTTCGGTATTCGGCGTCAACAACAATCCTTACAAGGGGTTCGTCGAAACCCCTATAGAAACCCCTAAATCTAATAATCAACGTGTAATGAACAATTTGCGACATCATAATTTTTTATCAAATCGTTATTGATAATTGAAAATTGATTACGCCTCTACGACAGTATTCAAAATTTCGTTCTAATGCAACTTATCGCTATAAATCGCCACTCCATTTCCTAAAATTTCCTCTACATTTGAATTCATAGCTTTATCTATCTGAATTCCCATCCTTTCGTAAACTTCAGGAAGAACAGACATTAACTTCCTTTTGAAATCAAAGATTTTTATCAAATCTTCCTCAATCAAAACGTCTTTTATAAAACATTTCTTTGAGGAAATAACCTCATAATCTAAAGCACTTCCAAAACTTTTTCCCCTATCCATCGCTTCAAACGAAGCTTTCTGTAATATCTCATAGACTTCGTCTGGATCTATTCCTTTATTACATAAAACTGTCTTGATCTCTTCCGATGCCCAAACGCCACCAGAAGCATTGATGTTTTTGACCATTTGCTCGCGATTAACTACTAAACCGTTAATTACCCATTCCGTTTTCTGCAACATATAATCTAAAATACATGTTGCATCTGGGAATGCAACTCGCTCAACAGACGAATGAGCAATATCGCGTTCCAACCAAGTCCTGATCAATTCTTGCCCCATCGTGGCATAACCACGAAGAATAATTGCCATCCCGCACATTCGTTCCAAAATAACAGGATTTCTCTTGTGTGGCATAGCTGATGATCCTTTTTGTTTCGGCTTTCGTGACTCCATCACTTCGCCAACACGAGAATGCGCAAGAAGTCGCAAGTCAGTTGCAATTTTTTCAATAACCCCGCCAAGTGTAGCACACTCGGATAAAAATCTTGAAAACACATCTCGCCCAACAATCTGAGTTGATACCTTTCGCACTCCCAATCCTAGTATTTTACAGACTTCGGCTTCCAGTTCTGGGCTAATGGTCATATAATTTCCCACTGCCCCCGAACACTTTACTAACATTATTTGATCCAAAACATTTTGCAGATTTTGCTTTGCATTTTCCAACATTTCCAGATACCCACATAGGCGATATCCGAAAGTCGTCGGCTTGGCGTCTTTGCAATGTGTCATTCCCATGCAAAATGTCCAAGCGTGTTCAGATGCTTTAGCACGAATCGCAATAATTAATTTATCCAAATCTTCAATAAGTATTTCTCCTGCTTTTCTAAACTGTAAAGCAAGAGCAGGAACTTCCGTGTCATACGAGGTCATATTCTCATGAAAATACTTTTTTAGCATATTGGGAAGATATAATCGCATTTTTTCAATAAATGCAAGTAAATCATGCTCCAAAATTTTATCCAGATCTTCAATTGCTTTCACAACAGGGTTGTTGTCTCCACCAAAATCGACACAACTAAGTGCAAAAAAAATTTGATTCTTGATTTCTTTGGAAATAAGATTCAAGTTGCTTTTAGCCTCAATTACAGCCAATTCAGTGTCTAGCCAAGAGCGATACTTTGTTCCTAAACTCCACACTTTCCCCATTTTTTTCGGTGTATATCTTTTTATCATTTTTACATTTCCTCCTTCGTTTTTTCGCCACCCCGCAGGGTAGCTTTCTGTTCATGTAATTTCACATGTAATTACCCCCGTAATTACACAATAATTAAATTTTCAAAGAAACTTTCTATATCTGAAACGGACAATTCGTAAATTGCCCTATAGATTCTTATACAACATTCTACCCCAAAAAGCAAGCAAAAACAGCCCGTTTACATGGACTGTTTTGAAATAGCATAATTACACTATGGACATATCATAGTATATTACCTATTTGTCATTAGTTTCTCTATATCAAACCAATGAAAACTATTCTCTTGTAAAAGTTTAATTAACTTCGCATTACGAATTTTTTTGAACGTAATAATTACTTTAAAGATTTTTTTATCTTTTTTTGACTCACAAAAATTATTAATTTTCTCAATTAGCCGACTATCAACTGCAGTTGGACTTAATTTAACCTCTCCAATCAACAAATTTTGTTTATCTTCACTATAAATATCAAATTCGCACGATTTATCCCAATAATTTTCAATTGCTTTTGGTTTATATGCAATTAGCCTTGATGATAAAATATTCTTTAATAGTAATCGTCTTGCCAATTTTTCAAAAATAATCCCTTGATAAATAGCAAATGTGCTTTCAAAATCATTGAAAACATCCTCTGTTTCCCCTAATTCAATTTGAGTAAAATTCTTATATACATATCTAAACCAGAATTGTAAAAATAAATCTTTTAGATAATACCTGCTATCACGACTATTTTTCTTGCCCTTTGATGTTCTTTTTTCCGTTAATTTATATTTTTTAATCAAAACTGATAGATATTTGCTTACTGTAGTGTTTGGAAGTTGCATAACATCCGAAATTTCGTTTAATTTTGTTTTACCAATGCTAAGACAGAAAAGAATATCAAAATATCTCTCATAATCTGTCCCAAATTCCTCAATTAGCAGATTTTCCCCTTCTTTATAGAGAGGTGAGTCTTTAGATAAAACGGTTTTTTCTAAAAGTTCTTTTGTTGAAACATTGAATAATTTAAATTTTTCTAAAATGTCATAGTACTTTGCAACTCCGTTGAATATGGAAAATAATTCAAAAATATCTTCAAGTTTCTTAACTTTATGATCTTCGCAAATTTTCACGACATCATTAAATTCAAAAGTTTTTAAGTTAATAAAATTATCAACTCTCCCAAAAAGCGGTTCCTTTTGCATAAAGATTTTTTCCATCATTGATTGAACGCTTCCAATAAAAAACAGATTCATTTTCGCTTTATTTTTATTTTCATCAATCTTTTTCTGTAAGATAGAGTAAACAGATGAATCAACATGATAAAAATTTTGAAACTCATCAAAAATCACAACTAATTTTTCCCTATTGCTCAAATCAAAAATTATATCAAAAAAGTCCTCCCAATTGGTAAGTTTGCTTATAATAATTCCCGATTGACTCCTTAAAATAGCTGTAAAATCATCTAATAAAATCTGCGAACTCTTTTTAGTAACATAGAAATAAAAGGCTTTCTTCTTTTCTATAAATTTTTTAACAAGTTCTGTCTTGCCAATTCTTCTCCTACCTATAATAACTTCCACGACTAAATTATCACTTGCGATTTTATAGTGATCTTCTAACGTTTTTAACTCATTTTTACGGTTATAAAATTTCTTCATGTTTAACTTAATATACCTATCAGTATTATACCACGCAGTATATTATTGTCAAATACACACTCAGCAGGCTTAGTTATGCTGTTTAATCAAAAAGAGTAACTCATCTTGTAAGTTACTCTTTCTTGTAATCCTTTGTATAATCTTAGATGAACTCTGATTTATGTAATTTCACATGTAATTACCCCCGTAATTACACAATAATTAAGTTTTCAAAGAAACTTTCTACATCTGAAACAAGCAATTCGTGGATTGCCCCTACACATCCTTATACAACATTTTGCCTCAAAAAGCAACCAAAAACAGCCCATTCGCTTGGACTGTTTTGAGATAAATTTTGTGTCCTTGGCAGGAGTCGAACCTGCATTAATGGCTTAGGACGCCACTGTTCTATCCATTGAACTACAAAGACTTATTATTTACGTAAGGAGTCGCCATATCATTCGATATGGCGCCCTGTCGAATGACAGGGCGAACCTGCATTAATGGCTTAGGACGCCACTGTTCTATCCATTGAACTACAAAGACTATATTCAGTTTTCAGTTAACAATTAACAGTTTTCAGTTCCGGCGACGTCGTAACTGTTAACTGAAAACTGATAATTGATAACTAATTAGGACGCCACTGTTCTATCCATTGCCTGTCCGCCGAAGTCATTCCGCAAATGACGTAGGCGAAAACTACAAAGACAGTATAAATTTCAAAGTTCAAATTTCAAATAACAAAGAAATTACAAATACTAAATCGAAAATATCTTTTTAATTTAATTTTTTCACCCCGCAGGGTGATCAGCCAGCGGGCTGAGATATTCCCTTGAAATTTTTTATTTTTAATTTGAAATTTTTAAACATTGGGTCATCAACTGACGATCATTGAACATAATGTCTCCTTTTCAGCACCTGTTCCTCTTCTTCTTTCCTCTCTTCAATCTTTTCTTTAGCAAGTTTTCTGATTTCATTTAGATTTAACTCACTAATTTCTTTTGCGCGATTTTCCAAATACTCTTTGGTATTTCGTGATGGATCATCAAGGACTTCAGATAATAGCGCATCCATAATACATCCAACTTTCGGTCCGGGTTTTATATCTAAAAGTTTCATAATTTCATTTCCGTTTATTTTAATCATCTTTGTTGAAATTGGATCTTTACTCACTTTATCTATCATAAATTCAAAATGACGCAACTTGTATGGTTTCGCCTTTGGTACTCCGCTTCCAAGACGATCAGCAATTCGCAAATCAATCAAGTCTTTCACATTCTCTGCTCCAATTCTCTTCACAATTCTCCTTACCCCAGCATCTGAAACTTCATCAACATTGTAAAAAAACATATGATTTTTGACCAAAAGAGATACTCTATCAATAATTTCATTAGAAAACCTTAATCGCTTTAATATTTTCTTCACAATTTTGGAACCAACATAATCATGATTATAAAAAGTGCTATTAAAACCATCTCCATGCTTTGTTTGTGGTTTGGCAATGTCATGAAAAAGGGAAGCGAGACGCACTGTCAATTTCTTTGATGGACAATGTTTTAATGACAGAATTAAATGTTGATAAATTGTATATGTATGATGTCTGTTCTGTCCAACTCCAATCCCATATTCCACTTCTGGCAATATAGAACGCAGTAGTCCAAGTTTTTGCAACATCTCTATCCCCTTTGAAGGATGATCTGATAAAATTATTTTAACCAACTCATCACGAATTCTTTCCTGTGACACTTTCCCTAAAGACTGTGAATTATTTTTTATAGCCTCTGCTGTCTTTTCTTCAATCTCAAAATCAAACTGCGTTGCAAATCTAACTGCCCTCATCATCCTCAAGGCATCCTCCTCAAACCGCTCCCCAGCATCCCCCACCGCCCGAATAACCTTATTCTCTATGTCCTCCTGCCCCCCAAACAAATCTATCAAACTAGATTCGTGATTGGTGAGTATTCGTTCTGCATTCGTGCTGTGCCTTGTCGTAGCTTTCAGCGAAGACAGGTCAATTCGTTCTAACGCAAGTGCATTAACTGTAAAATCCCTTCTCGCCAAATCTTCCTCTATAGTCTTCACAAACTGAACACCGTCCGGATGACGTTGGTCTGAATATCCACTTTCAACTCTATAAGTTGTCACTTGAATTTCAAAACAAGTTTCTTTATCTTCACCAATTCTTACTGTCACCATCCCATACTGGTTTTCATATAAGGAATCTGGAAAAATCTCCTGTATTTCTTCTGGCTTCGCATTCGTGGTGATGTCCCAATCATTAGGAATTCTACCCATAATAAAATCACGGACACATCCGCCAACAATAAAAGCCTCAAATCCAGCATCTTCCAGCTTTTTCAGTGTAAATTGTACTTCTTCAGGGATATTCATAATACTCTTAATCTATCAGAAAACGGCTAAACTTTCAATGGACAAGGATGATAAATTAAGATAAGATAGAGAAAGATGAAATATTAATAAATTAAAAAATCCAAAGTTCAAATGCCAAAGGAATTAAAAATATCAAATATCAAATCGACACTGTTTTTTTAATTTAGTTTTTGACATTCCTTTTTAATTTTTAATTTGGATTTTTTAATTTTAATTATTATGAACTTATTAATCACAATTTCTCGAACAAACGCTCAAGTATCTCTCATTAAAGATGGTGAGATTACCGATTCCGTTTCTTGGCAAAACAACTGGGATCTTTCCCGGCTTCTTTTATTAAACATTGATAAAATTCTTGAGAAACATAGTCTAAAAATATCTGAAATTAAAAAGTTTGACTTCAAGAATGAAGAAGATACTGGATTTACCACTTCTCGCATTGGAGAAATTACGATAAAAACTCTGGAATTCGCAAATAAATACAAATAAATTATGACAAAAACATCAAAAAGACTTTTCTTAGGACTATTGGTGGTTATTGTTGCAATAACATTATTCCTAAAATTCGCAGAATTAACAAAAATCTTAAAACTTATTTTGAGTGCAAATTACTTTTTCATTCTTGTAGCACTTTTATGCCAAGCTATCGTTTTCTTTTTTGTAGCAAAAACATACAAAATCATCGTTGATGGGTTTAATCATACGCACATCAAATTGAAAACTCTCTATAAAACAGCAATTGTCATGCTGTTTTTGAATCAAGCCCTTCCATCAATGGGCATCAGTGGAAATGCCTATTTGTTTTCTACCCTCAAAAAGCATGATGTGAAATCTGGCAAAAACATCTTTATGGTAATCTTCAACCTAATTGTCCTTTATACTTCTTACTTAACATTGATCACTTTAGCTATATTGTATTTACTTTTTAGAGGAAACTTAACGACTTTACAGTTGAGCGCAGCGATAATAATGGGAGTTGGAACTATTCTTCTGATTTTTATTGTCCTCTTTTTACTTGAAAAAGCCAGTAGAATCCGTAAACTTTTGAAATTTATAAGTTTCTTTCTGCCCATAAACGCTTTGGATTCTAAAGAAATTACAGCAGAACTTTTGGCAGGGAAAGAGCAAATTAAGAAAGAACAGAAGATATTTTTCAAAGCAGTTGCAGCAAGAACAACATCATTCGTCGTGGAATGTTTAATGATTGCAATGATCTTTTTCGCGTTCAGGGTCACTCCTAATTTAATTGCAATTACTGTCGCCTATTTGATGGCAACTCTTTTCTCCCTTATTTCTTTTATCCCATGCGGAATGGGGGTATTTGAAGCTACGATGATTCTAACTTTCAAAAGTTTTGGCGTTCCATATGAGGCCGCCATCATCACAACTCTCGTTTTCCGTGGCTTCGCTTTCTGGCTCCCAATGCCGATAGGGTTGTATTTGTATAAACATTTAGGGAACAATAATTTGGAGAGATGACAGAGTGGCCGAATGTGGCGGTCTCGAAAACCGTTGTCCCGCAAGGGACCGGAGGTTCGAATCCTCCTCTCTCCGCCTTCGCACGCCGAAGCTAAAGCTTTGGCGAGCTTCGGCGGACAATGTCCGCCAAGTAATACTTAAAATAACTACAATGCAAAAATATCTAATAGATAATTCTGTTTTACATGGCTATGCAAATACAGAAGACTGTCACCATAAAGCTTGTACAGATTTTGTCCAAAAACACGATAATGAGTTGGTTTTTCTAGTTCACACACTTTTTGAATTTAAGGCTTCTAGAGAACATAGGCTCTTACAAGGAACTTTTACTGGATTGCTTGGTGGACATCAATGGAAGAATATTCCACTCGTCGAAACTAGTCAAAAACTTTTTAACGATCTCCAAAATCAAAATATCTTCATAAAATTCAAAAAGTTAAAGGGGGCTGATCTTTTATATGCTTGTGTAACAGATATATCAAACTATACACTAGTAACATGTGACTCACACTTTAACGCCTATAAGGATGTTATTGGTTTAATTCAGTTAAATAAAACATGCATAAAACAAATCTAAAATCCAAAATATACAAAGAGGGAAACTATTACATCTCTCAATACTTAGATGTGGATATTTCCAGTTTTGGGAAAACGAAGAAAGAAGCGCTTAATAATCTTAAAGATGCATTAAAGTTATATTATGACAAACAATAAATACAATTTAGCGGTTATCGGTGGTGGACCGGCAGGGATGATTGCGGCGGGACGAGCGGGAGAACTTGGAGCCCGTGTTATTTTAGTTGAGAAAAACCAAAAGTTGGGACGCAAACTTTTAATGACAGGTAAAGGTAGGTGCAACATCACAAACGCCGAGGAAGATGTGAAAAAATTTGTTAGTGTTTATGGTAGGAATGGAAAGTTTTTACACTCTGCATTTAATAAATTTTCCAATAGAAACATCGTGGAATTTTTTGAAAGTAACGGAATCAAAACAAAAGTTGAAAGAGGAAATCGGGTTTTTCCAGTTTCAGACAGTGCTAAAGATGTTCTGGACTGCTTAAAAAATTACATGGCAGATGGTGATGTTGAATTAAAATTAGACAGTCCTGTTAGAAAAATTGTTATCGGCGACAAAGCCAAAAATCACCTCAATAATCCCACCGATAACTTCTGCATGCTACAAAATGGAGAGAAAATCTTCGCCGATAAATTCGTGATTGCAACTGGTGGTATGTCTTATCCCATAACAGGATCTACTGGAGATGGATACGGATGGTTGAAAAAATTAGGGCACACAACAGTAGAACCAACGCCATCTCTTACCCCGATCATCGTCAAAGAGGGATTTGTTAAACAACTTGAGGGCTTGAGCTTGAAAAATGTGGAAATCAGCTTATGGGATCAGAATCACAAGGTTGATTCCCGCTTTGGAGAAGCACTTTTCACTGGACATGGTTTAAGTGGACCAATTATATTGGATCTGAGTCGAACGATAAGTGGTAATGCAAATCCGCCTTCGCTACCTCCTTCGCCAAGGCTACGGCGGTTAAAAAAGCTATGGCGGACAAGAATTGATTTCAAACCAGCGCTTGATTATCCAACCTTAGACAAACGAATACAGAGAGATTTTGATGAGCAAAAAAATAAGCAATTCAAAAACAGCTTAGATAAGCTGTTACCTCAAACACTCATCCCCGTCATCATTGAATTATCTGGAATCAATCCAGAAAAACAAGTTAACGAAGTGACCAAAGTTGAACGAAAAAAGATCGTAAAATTATTAAAAGAATTTGAATTCCACTTCAAACGTCTCGCTGGATTTGAAAAAGCGATCATAACTTCGGGCGGAGTGAATCTAAAAGAAGTTGACCCAAAAACGATGCAGTCAAAAATTATAGATAATCTCTATTTCGCTGGAGAAATTCTAGATGTTGATGGCCCAACTGGTGGCTACAACCTGCAGGTTGCGTGGAGCACTGGGTATCTGGCGGGTGAAAGTGTAAAGTAAAAGCGAAGTCTGTTTTATTTCTACAAATATAAAAGCCAGCGATCTTATCTGCTGACTTTTAGGATTTCTATCAATTCTATATTTCGCCCTTTCCCTCTTTTTCGTTATCTTGTTGAATATAGCAAGCTTCTAAAAGTACTTTTCCGGAAAGATATGTTGCTATTTCTATTACACCATTAATAAAGTCTCCTTTCTCATCTTCGTCAAAAGCATATTCTATATCTTCAGCTATTTCTAATAATTTTTTCGAAATATTTGCTAATATTTTGTCATTATTTGAATTTACTCCTTTCAACATGTTATCCATTTCTTCAGATTCAGCCACTTCGTTTAATTCTTCATTATTACGAATGGTATAAATAAAAATCTCTAACATACTCTTCACAGATGGTAAATTGTTTTCATCCACTCTCATTTCTTCTTCCTCCTTAAAAGTTTTGTCGCAAATTTATTTGCGATGTTGGGTTTATTTTTCTACGGATTCAAACCCGCAGAAAATTAACATATGCCGTAGATCTTCTAATAATGGTTTTGGCAGTTTTACGCAAGACTTAAATTCAAATTTTTTCTTCTCCCCTTTTTTAACAATGGTCAAGAAAAGACTTTCCCCAACAAAATATCCTGCGCAATGTTCATCGTCAACATCTGTTCCAGAAAAGAGACCTTCTCTATAATAATTTTGATTTAAGAAAGCGATTATCATTTTTGTAAAAATGTTAAGCCCTCTTTTTACATTATATTCCATTTTTATCCCCTTAAACTTGTAAAAGAACCGTCCCCCATCTATAGCGAGAAACTGCTCTTTTTAGATTAAAAAACAATTACTCTCAATTAAATTCAATACTCCACCATATCATCTATCTTTATTTCTGTCAAGACCGACATGTCAAAAAAACAAGGCCAGCAATCTGTATGCTGACCTTTTTATTTCTTCAAACACAAACCTTCTTTTTTAATAACCTCCACGGTTGTATCAACAGCTTTTTAGCCATATCATAAATAACATCATCATCTACACCTTGTACTTTCTCGACAATAAACCCTTGGACAGCAAGTCCAACAGTTAGATCAAACCTAACTGTTGGATATTTATTTTCAACTATTATAATAAAAATACCTCTCGGTAATGGCTCGCTTCTACCATTGAAATAGGCTCTTCCCTTGTAAATATATCCCTGTAATGTATATACATCAGGAAAATTAAAACGAAAACTATATACTTGAAAGATAATAATCTTCTCATAGTATGTAATACCGTTTTTCTTTTTCATCCCTATATTTATATCAGCTAATATATCTTCTTTTATTTTTCTCCACTTTCCCTTTAACTCACGCTCTTCTATTCCTTTAATTTCTTTTATTTGGAATGTTCTTCTTAGCCCTTTTTCTTTATCTATTTCTATTTGCATTTTCTATCCCTCTCTCAAAATTTTCAAACAACTGTGGATAACCTGTTTATAACTTTTATCAACAGCTCTCCTGTCCCCTCAAGAAAACTTGACAATTGATTATTATGGGTATATACTCATAATAGATATTTTCAATAAAAAGAAAGGGGGTGAAAAAATATGCCACAATTAGATCAAACTGGTCCAAGAGGACAAGGTCCAATGACAGGAAGAGGATTTGGTTCTTGCGGAGGTGGAATGCGACAAGGATGGGGTTGCCGAGGAGGTTACGGTTTTGGAAGGAGATTTATATCTCCAAAGAACGAACTTGCTTCTCTAGAAAATGACGAAAAAATGCTTGAAGAAGAATTGGCTGCAATTCGTGAAGAAAAAGCCGCTCTAAAGGATCAGGAAAAGTAGAAGAAGGCGCTGGAACAGGCCCCCTTTGGGGGCCTTGCGACCTTCTTTCAACAATAATCTATCCCAAAATAATTAAACTATTAACATCATGCCAAGACCAAGACTTTGTAGAAAAATCAATTTTCGCCCAAATACAACATATTTTAAGCCTCAAGGGATACCTATG
>Ga0265592_1000669_pt1 | contig 16868 bp, 14 predicted proteins | sample saktaG_7_FD_190141 | JGI IMG/M metagenome (GOLD analysis project Ga0265592, IMG submission 190141) | Saline water microbial communities from Sakinaw Lake, British Columbia, Canada - sak_2010_1_5_120m | ecosystem: Environmental > Aquatic > Non-marine Saline and Alkaline > Saline ... | reverse complement strand
ATGAAGTTTCATTCTCATATTTTATACTATCTCGGTGGTATCTTGAATCTTACACTTGATGGGAAAGGGTATTGTCTAACTAATATTACGTTTTTTATATATAATTAATAAATTTATAATAAATTAATATATCTCTCGTAGAAATCTCTCATTTCACCATTGCGCATCTTGAAATTGTTGTCGGAATCTCAGTTTCAATTCGATTATTCCAAGAATTTTTGCCGTGCACTATAATTGATCGGTTCCTAACAAAACGCGATGATACAAGACATCAGGCTCAACCTATGAAAATGAGGATCCATTTTCATGACAAATTCATGCATACTGTTCCACTCGCTTATTCACAAATCTCGTAATCCAGATCTTCACTGGTAATACAGAGATCTATAACTTGCTCATGTCTATACCCTATACTTCAGTGTTCACGGTGACTACAACTCTCAATCCGGTGACAGATGGATTAAGGTAACATATGGTCATGGAAAAGATAACCAATGGGATGTAAGATAGGTTTGTTTTGAGTCTTGTCGTGAATCAACAATTCTGGTCGGTATCAGGGCGATATACAGGCTGGAATTACCAGGTACTCATATCTGATGACCTACATCCCCCTTTTAGGGGATTTTACTGGTAAAAAAAGAGATTATTCTGTCTGTTTTTCAAGTGTCATCGTGAGAGCAAGACCATAACCTGGTTTATCCCGCACTTCTCCGGTATTTACATAACTGACCGTCATGGTATCATCCTCATTAGGATTTGCGATATACAACCCGCCATTCTTGTCAACAATATACACGGTCTTCCCGTCAGGGGTGATAATACCGGTGAAAAATTCCTCAATCAGTTCATCTCCGATATAAAAGGAATTCGTGCCGGTGATTACCAGATCCTGCTGTGAGATGCTCCAGATATCAGCAGAAGCTCCCAACTCCTGTGTCTCCCCGGTGAAGAGAACCACCGTTCCGCTTGTGGTAAGCCATGTGCCGGTGAGATTGGGAATCTGTTCTGCGTTTACCATGCCTATAGAGAGAATAAGGACAACGCAAAGAAGAAGAAGTGTTGTAATCTTCATACTAATACTATCACCAGGTGAGGTTTGAATATTTCGGATGATATCCTGGTATCTGATACCGGTTTTTTCCCGAGAGGAAGGAGGTGTTTGTTCTCACATACTGGTGGAGCAGAATATACGGTATCCATGAATGTGACTTTTGACAGGGTACATATCACCCTACCTTTGAGAGAGGATACAAAAACCGGTAGATTTCAGGTTTATATTTCATCTGGCTTCATGTCCATACAGAACCAGTTCATCAAAATTTAGTGTCTACAACAGTAAATTCCAGAAATTCTGTAGGGATATATACGAATGTCAATATCAGAATCTTTCGTAGTGGCAGATAATGGGAATGGAATAGATAGCGAAGTGGTTCTCCCCGGACATGGGATGTTTCGTATACTCAATACCCAATAAAGAGAATGGTGGAGATGTGAGACCACGAATTCTTAATTTACGATCTCCTTAGAGGTGGCTTACTCAACCGATATATTACCAGGTATTGGCAGGGTTTTCACATCATCAATGAATTTGAACTGGATACTGGCTGTATCCCTTGAAGACGGGATATAAGAGGGAGAAAAGAGAATGAGTCCTTTTCCATGAGAAGTACCTAAACAATAGAACCTCCCACTTCTCCTGGTTCATCCAGAAGATTCAGGATGCCATCGTATCAGATTGGACTGCACCACCATTAGAAAACATATATCGATCATAAAATTAAATCATCATTCATTACACCATGGCCCGTCCAAAAAAATCTCCTCAATCAACAGCAGCAAACCTCGGTTTTGAAGCAACCCTCTGGGCTGCAGCCGATAAACTCCGGAACAATATGGATGCGGCCGAGTACAAGCATGTAGTTCTCGGACTTATTTTTCTTAAATACCTCTCTGATGCCTTTGATGAGCGGCATATCAGTTTGAAGGATGAACTTTCTGATCCAACCAGTACATGGTACATTGCCGAACCAGAAATCAGGTATGGTGCTCTCGAAGATCCGGATGAATATCGTTCAGAAAATATATTCTGGGTACCGAAAGAATCACGTTGGTCATATCTCCAGGGCAAAGCAAAAGATCCAAAGATTGGCGTTATTATCGATGATGCCCTCACTGCACTTGAAAAGGCAAATATCGATGATAAGAATCATATTCCTTTTTCAGTAGAGAAAAATTATGCCAGACCAAATCTTGATAAAGAGCGGCTCGGTGAACTAATCGATCTCATCGGAACCATAGGCCTTGGTGATGCAGAGAACCGGTCAAAGGACATTCTGGGGAGAGTATACGAGTATTTCCTCTCCATGTTTGCGAGTGCTGAGGGGAAGAACGGAGGCCAGTTTTATACTCCTCAAAGTGTTGTCAGGGTTCTCGTAGCCATGTTAGCCCCGTATAAAGGCCGGATATTTGATCCCTGTTGCGGGTCTGGTGGGATGTTTGTACAGAGTGAGAAGTTCACCGAAGCTCATGGAGGGAGGATTGGGGATATCTCCATCTATGGGCAGGAGTCGAATCTGACTACCTGGAAACTGGCAAAGATGAATCTTGCTATCCGGGGTATTGACCATGATCTTGGAACTGAACATGCAGACAGTTTCAAGCGGGATCTGCATACTCATCTGAAAGCAGATTTCATCCTTGCAAACCCACCCTTCAATATGAAAGACTGGGGTGGGGAGAACCTTCGTGAAGATGTCAGGTGGAGGTATGGCATTCCCCCATCTGGAAATGCAAATTATGCCTGGATCCAACATTTTATTCATCATCTTGCTCCAGCGGGAATAGCAGGATTTGTTCTTGCAAACGGATCTATGTCCTCGAACCAGTCTGGAGAAGGAGAAATTCGGAAAAATATTCTTGAGGCTGATCTGGTTGATTGTATGGTCGCTCTCCCCGGACAACTCTTCTTCTCAACAGCGATTCCCGCCTGCCTCTGGTTTCTTGCCCGTGACCGTTCGAATGGAAAGTTCAGGGACCGGAGAAAAGAGACTCTTTTTATTGATGCCAGGAAGTTAGGAAATCTTGTGGATCGGACTCACCGGGAGCTAACCGAAGAGGAGATTGAACGTATTGCGGGAACCTATCATGCCTGGCGGGGAGATGCCGGTGCAGGAACGTATGAGGATATTCCCGGGTTTTGTAAAAGTGCTCCAATAGATGAGATTCGGAAACATGGCTATGTGCTCACGCCTGGGAGATATGTCGGGGCTGAAGATGCCTTGGATGACGGAGAACCATTCTCTGAAAAGATGACCCGATTGACAAAGCAACTCTCTCTCCAGATGGCAGAGAGTGAGCGGTTGGATGAAGAGATTCGAAAGAATCTTTCTGGCATCGGGTTTCCGATATGAAGATGAGAGATGCAGAGAGATGTTTCAGGTATTGATGAGTTTGGAGAATAATGGATTTTAACGAATTAGTTCAGACCATTACATCAGTTCATGATGAACTATCAATCCGGGCAACAAAAGCAGTCAACTTTTCCCTGACCGTTAGAAACTGGCTTATCGGATATTATATTCGGGAGTTTGAACAGGAAGGATCAGATAGGGCATCGTATGGTTATCATATTCTGCAGGATCTTTCAAGCCGTCTCCCTCAGGGAGAGGGATTTTCTCATCGGTCACTTAAGCTTTATCGTCAGTTCTATGTCGCATATCCTCAGTTTGGGCAGACGGTGTTTGCCCAAAGTTCTTCTCCCGTGATTAGGCAGACACTGTCTGCCCATTTGCCTGATGGTATACCCTCTCCCTATAATCCGGAACTTAAAGGGGATTTTACCAAGGGGGTTAATAATTGTTAAAACCGCTTGTTCTCAATGAAATTTGTACAGATATCATTGATTGCCCCCATTCCACCCCCAAGTGGACATCATCAGGAATCATTGTTATTCGAAATCAGAACATTCGTAATGGTCGTTTGGACTTATCAGATACAAGTTATACCGATATTCATCACTATTCATTGAGAATCAAAAGAGGGAAACCAGAATTCAATGATATTGTTATCACACGTGAGGCTCCTATGGGTGAAGTATGCCAGATACCGGAGAATCTGAAATGCTGTTTGGGTCAGAGAATGGTTTTACTTAAACCAAATAATACTATTATTTCCCCTAAATATCTTCTATACGCCTTACAATCACCAATAGTACAACATGAAATAAAAATTAGTGAAGGGACAGGTTCAACTGTCAGTAATTTACGAATTCCGTTATTAGAAAACTTAAAAATTCCTGTTTTTTCTCTTCCCATACAAAATGCCATCGCCCACATCCTCGGAACCCTTGACGATAAAATAGAACTCAACCGTCGGATGAACGAAACCCTCGAATCAATCGCTCGGACAATATTCACAAGTTGGTTTATCGACTTTGATCCGGTACGGGCGAAAGCAGAAGGACGGCAGCCGGAAGGGATGGATGCCGATACGGCGGCCCTGTTCCCGAACCAGTTTGAAGAGGTGGAGGGGCAGGAGATACCGAAAGGGTGGAATAGAGTGCCTTTTTATGACGTTATTGATATTATTGGTGGAGGGACCCCTAAAACTTCAATCGACGAGTATTGGAATGGAGAAATCCCTTGGTTCTCTGTTGTAGATTCTCCATTATTATCTGATATTTGGGTTATTCAAACTGAGAAAAAAATCACTGATAAAGGTCTAAATAATTCCTCAACTCGATTACTATCAGTCGGTACAACAATTATCACAGCAAGAGGGACTGTGGGCAATGTCGCATTAGTAGGTGTTCCGATGACAATGAATCAGTCTTGTTATGGACTAAAAATAAAATCCGAACTCGGAGATTTCTTCTCATACTATCAAATAAGATCCATAATAGAAGAGTTAAAGCAACATACTCATGGATCTGTATTTGATACCGTTACTCGTAATACATTCTCACAATTTTCTTTAACTATTCCCTCAAATGAGATTTTGTCAATTTATGAGAAGATTGTTACACCGATTTTAGAAAATATTAAGCAAAACTTAATGGAATCAAATGTTTTAACGGAAATTCGTGATATTCTCCTCCCCAAACTCCTCTCTGGCGAACTCCAAATCGATAATCCTGAAGTATTTCTTGAAGGTTCTACATGAGCGAAAAAAAACCTCCTTTGCAATCTCGCGATCATGGTTTTGAAACCCTTGCTGACATCGATTCAGGCACAATCAATCTTCCATAATTTTTGGTGATTTATCATGAAAGCAACAGAAGCAAAACTCATAGACTTTCTCAAAAAATCCCCTCAATTCATCATTCCTATCTATCAGCGTACCTACTCCTGGACTGAAAAAGAATGTATGCAATTATGGGATGATATTATCAGAACCGGGAATAATGACGAGATATCAGCCCATTTCGTAGGCTCAATAGTATATATCGAAAAAGGACTCTATCACGTGAGCAGTCAGTCTCCCTTACTAGTTATAGACGGACAACAACGCCTAACCACAATCACCCTCCTTATCGCAGCTTTAGCAAAAAATATCGAGCAACTGGAAGAGGGAAACCGGGAACCGGTAGAAGGATTTTCGCCCCGGAAACTACGAAATTACTATCTCCTGAACCCTGAAGAAGAAGGGGACAAACAGTACAAATTAATTCTCTCTCAAACTGACAAAGACTCTCTCATTGCTATCGTCGGCGATAAAATCACCCCGAAAGAATCATCAATCCGCATTGAAGAAAATTATGCCATCTTTGACAAATTGATTGCAGAATCTCAATCTGAATTAGTAACTATCTGTAAAGGGATTGCAAAACTTGTTGTCGTGGACATTGCATTAGATCGGGATCAGGACAATCCTCAACTTATTTTCGAAAGTATGAACTCTACCGGTCGGGAACTTACCCAGGCTGACCTTATTAGGAATTATATCCTCATGGGCCTTGAACCAGATTTACAGACAAAACTCTATGAAAAATACTGGAGACCGATGGAGATCGAATTCGGACAGGAAGCCTATGGTACCCAGTTTGATGGATTCATACGCCATTATCTCACGGTAAAAACGGGGGGGGACATTCCAAATGTAAACCAGGTCTATGAGGCATTTAAGAAATACTCACGTTCTCCAAAAATCGCACATATTGGTGTAGAAGCTCTGGTTGCGGATATCTACTCTTATTCCAGGTATTTTTGTGCTATGGCCCTTGGTCAGGAACAAGATCGTGATCTCAAACGTGCATTCTACGATCTCCGTGAATTACGGGTAGATGTTGCTTACCCTTTCCTGATAGAAATATATCATGACTATAGTTCTGGGATTTTAACAAAAATAGATTTTGTCAAAGCTGTTCGATTGGTAGAGTCCTATGTGTTCCGCAGAGTCATCTGTGGTATCCCAACAAATTCTTTGAATAAAACATTCGCAACATTTTCAAAAAATCTGAAAAAAGACCGATATTTAGAGAGTATTCAGGCTTCATTTTTTTTGCTCCAGTCATATCGAAGTTTTCCTTCAGATGAAGAATTTAAACAGAGAATCAAGACGTGTGAGTTGTATAAGTTACGAACCAAAACATATTGCCTTCGACGGCTTGAAAATGATGGAAGAAAAGAACCTGTTCCAGTAGATGAATATTCAATTGAGCATATTCTTCCACAAAATGAGAATTTATCTTCCTCTTGGAAAACAGCATTAGGACCTGAATGGAAACGAATTCAGGAAACTTGGTTGCATACCTTTGGTAACCTCACTCTTACCGGTTATAATTCCGAATATAGTGATAAACCATTTCCAGAAAAACGTGATACGCCTGGCGGTTTTAAGGTAAGTCCTCTCCTACTCAACCAGGATCTTGGTCAACGTGATGTTTGGAATGAGGAGGCGATTTTGGAAAGAGCAGAGAAACTTGCCATAATGGCTTCCGAAGTCTGGGTTGGAATTAACCTGAAAGATGAGGTAATTAGTGTATATCGACCACCAAAGGTAGCCCCCGGTTATTCTATTGCAGATTACCCCAATTTACGGCCTGGATTAGTCCGTGACCTCTATGAATCACTTCGAAAAGAAGTGGTAGCCTTGGATCCTTGTGTAACTGAAGAATTCTATAGAACTTATATCGCTTACAAAGCTGAGACAAATTTCGTCGATGTCGTTCCTCAAGCGAAAGCCTTATCGATCTCTCTAAATATGAGTTTTCCTGAAATTAATGATCCTAAAGGAATATGTAGGGATGTTACCGGTCTTGGTAAATGGGGTAATGGAGATATTGAATTTAAACTGTCTTCACTTCAAAAGATACCTTATGCAATGGGATTAATACGCCAATCATTAGATAAACAAATGAGAAACGGGTATGAAGAATGAATGTATTCCGTATATCCACATTTACATATGAACATCCTTTCGAGGCGATGTAACTTTCTATGGGTTTAAAGAATTCATATGTCTAAAAACGAGTTTACTCCATTACAACCACTCCCCCATCACCACCTATAGGATCTTTCTATGAACTATACTGACCTTGACATCTTACTCCAGGAAGGAGAAACCTCCATGCTCGAGTATAAGGAATCTCTCTCCTCCGGATTATCCCGCGAACTGGTAGCCTTTGCCAACACCGCAGGCGGCAAAATCCTTCTCGGAGTAAGGGACGACGGATCAGTAAAAGGTATAGAAGACACAAACGATCTTCGGGCACGAATCCAGGACATCGCCCGTAACTGTGATCCCCCGGTGAACGTTCTCATAGAGCGGGTAGATAACGTAATTATCATTACCGTCAGGGAAAGCACCGAAAAACCGGTTCAGTGCAGTGATGGATTCTTCTGGCGACAAGGGGCTACCGCTCAGAAACTGACTCGAAATGAGATCCGATCCTTCTTTCAGAAAGAAGGGGCTATTCGCTTTGACCTCTCAATATGCAAAATATTCCGGTACCCTGAAGATTTTGACCGGACAAAATTTCAGAACTGGATCTCCAGCAGTGGCATATCTTCAAAAGGAGAGACTGAAGATATCCTGGTAAACATCGAGGCTGCAGAACGATCAGAAGGATCTCTCCTCTTTCGAAACCCGGGTGTGCTCTTCTTTGCACAGGAACCACGACGGTTCTTTAACCAGGCATACATCACCTGCATCCTGTTCAAAGGAACAACCAACGTGCATATCCTTGACCGGAAGGATTTTGCTGGCGGAGCAGTATCAGATATAGAGGAGAGTCTTCGGTTTATCGAACGGAACACCCGGACAGCGTACCGAATCGAACACCTCAGACGAGAAGAGATACCCGAATATCCCATGGCTGCACTCCGTGAAGCAATCACCAATGCCGTTATGCACCGGGACTGGTTCAATGACGGAGCGAATGTCTTTGTTGAGATCTATTCTGACCGAATCTGTATCAGCAATCCCGGAGGCCTCCCACCCGGTATGCAGCAGTCAGATCTCGGGCACAAAAGTGTCAGGCGAAACCCCATCATCGCGGATCTCTTTCACCGGATCGGGTTTATCGAGAAGGCAGGAACCGGAATTCAGCGAATGAGGGAGGGGGCACGGGAACTCGGATATCCGGAGCCGAAATTCGAGGTTGATGGGTTTTTTACCGTCACATTTCTGCCGATGATCAGAACTGATGCGAAAGACCAGCACCAGGATGGCACTAAAAAGGCACTAAATGGGCACCAAGTGGGCACCAAGTGGGCACTAAGTGAGGAGCAGAGAGACCTCCTTGCAGTTTGCCAGCAAGAGAGCACATTAGTTGAATTGCTCTCCATTATTGGCAGATCAGACCGGACAAAATTCCGGAAAAATGTGCTGATGCCCCTAATTCAGGACGGCCTTATCGAGATGACGATTCCGGATAAACCAAGAAGTCAGCATCAACGATATCGGACCACACCCGCTGGAAATGAAATGCTTCGCGAATATCAGACCGTAATGGGTGGCAAGACTTTTCCCGGACAGGAGAAATGATGAAATTGGGATTGTGTGAATCAGAAGTTGAAGAATATTCCCTTGATATCTTTCGGGATCTTGGGTATGAGGTTCTCTATGGATCAGACGTAGCCCCTGGCGAACGGGCCGCTGAGCGAATGACGTATACAGAATACATACTCTCCAGTCGACTTGAACAAGCCATCCATCGGTTAAATCCGACAATCCCCCGGGATGCTCAAAAAGCAGCTTTCCGTTCTATAACCAATCCCTCACAACCCACCCTCATCCAGAATAACCAAAGTATCCACGATATGTTCACTGATGGAATTACCGTTGAGTACCGCAGATTGGATGGATCCATCGCCGGAGACCGGGTACGACTCTTTGATACAACCAATTATAAGAATAACGAATTTCTTATCATCAACCAGTTCACGATTCAACAAGGAAAAGGTGTCCGAAGACCGGACATTGTCCTGTTTATAAACGGGATTCCGGTCCTCATCTTTGAGCTGAAAAACCCGACAGACGAGAAAGCCTCCATAACCGTAGCTCATAACCAGCTCCAGACCTACATGAGAGATATCCCCTCATTTTTCGCATACAATACCATGATGGTCATATCAGATGGGATATTGACCAGAATAGGAACTATCTCTGCATCAATCGAACGGTTCACCCGGTGGAGAACCATTGATGGAGATAAAGAGGCTGCACCTCACATCCCGGAGATCGAAGTACTTATCAGAGGAGTCTGTGCCAAAGAACGTCTTCTTGATCTCATACAATCATTCATCGTCTTTGAAGAGGACGAGCGGGGAACCATCATCAAAAAACTGGCCGGATATCACCAGTATCATGCAGTGAATCTGGCGATAGAATCAACGGTGAAGGCTACCAGTGAATCGGGGGATCGTAAGTGCGGAGTGGTCTGGCATACCCAGGGGTCGGGAAAGAGTCTCACTATGGTCTTCTACTCAGGAAAGATGGTTCTTCATCCCTCGCTAAGAAACCCTACCATCCTTGTTATTACCGACAGAAACGATCTTGATGACCAGCTCTTCGGGACATTTTCCCGGTGTAAAAAACTCATACGACAGACCCCTGTTCAGACAGAAGACCGGGAACACCTCAGAAGTCTTCTGAACGTCGCATCAGGTGGTGTTGTATTTACCACGATCCAGAAATTCTTTCCAGAAGAAGATAAGACCTCATATCCGCTTCTCTCTGACCGTAATAATATCATTGTTATCGCAGACGAAGCCCACCGGAGCCAGTATGGACTTTCAGGGAAAGTGGACAAGAAAGGAGAGATGAGTTACGGATTTGCAAAATATATCAGAGATGCCCTCCCAAATGCCTCATTTATCGGATTTACCGGCACACCGATAGAACTACAGGATAAAGTGACAAAGAACGTCTTTGGTGAATACATCAGTGTATATGATATTCAGCAGGCTATTAAAGACAAAGCAACAGTTCCCATCTACTATGAAAGCCGGATTGTAGATATTCAGATGGATGAGCAGGTAAAACCGTTCATTGACAGCGAATTCGAAGCAGTAACAGAGAGTGAAGAGTTCATCAAAAAAGAGAAGCTCCGTACCAAATGGGCAGCTCTGGAAGCGATAGTTGGGGATGAAAAGAGGATTAATCAGGTTGCTGACGATCTTATCAAGCACTTTGAAACGAGGACCGACGCGATAGAAGGAAAGGCGATGGTAGTCTGTATGAGCAGAAGGATCTGTGTAGAACTCTATCAGGCTTTAATAGACAGACGACCGGAGTGGGATTCAGATTCAGATAATGAAGGTGCCTTGAAAGTGGTCATGACAGGTTCTGCAGGCGACATAGAAACCTTCCAGAAACATATCAGACCAAAAACCGGACGTGAACTTCTGGCGAAGCGATTTAAAGATCCGAGTGATCCGCTAAAGATCGCCATCGTCCGGGATATGTGGCTTACCGGTTTTGATGTTCCCTGCCTCCATACCATGTACATCGATAAACCAATGAAAGGGCATACGCTCATGCAGGCAATCGCCCGGGTAAACCGGGTCTGGAAAGATAAACCCGGAGGGTTGATTGTTGATTATATCGGGCTGGCTGATGAGCTGAAGAAAGCCCTGGTCACGTATACGGAGAGCGAAGGGAAAGGAGATCCTGTTTTTGATCAGGAGAAAGTAGTCTGGAAGATGATGGAAAAATATGAGGTATGCTGTCAGTTATTTTATGGATTTGACTGGTTCGGATGGCGGAATGCCTCTGGATCAACTAGGCTCTCAATACTTCAGGCAGGATTTAATTTCGTCATAGATAACCCGGATCGAAAATCAGATTTTATGCAATTTGTCCTTGAACTATCACAGGCATTTGCATTATCTCTCCCTCATGAGAAAGCAATAGAGATCCGTGAAGATGTAGCTTTCTTTCAGGCTGTCAGGACACAGATAGTTAAAACTTCAGCGGTTTCGGGAAAATCGGAAGCTGAACTCAATCTGGCAGTTCGTCAGATCGTCTCTAAATCAATCGTTCCCCAGGGTATTGTAGATATTTTAAGAGATATGGGAAGAGATGATCCAAATATTTCAGTCTTTTCTGAAGAATTCCTTAACGATCTCCTGGAATATAAGAATCAGAATGTGGCGATTGCTGCATTAAACCGGCTGCTCAATGATGAAATACGGGCACGTACCCGTAAAAATGCAACAGAAGCCAGAAAATTCTCGGAAATGCTTGAGAATACAATAAACAAATACAATAGCAGAAAAGTCACAACAAAAGAGATTCTGGAAGAGTTAATAAAAATATCCCGGGAGATTCATGAGGCTCAGCAGCGAGGAGAAAAATTAGGTCTCACTGAAGCTGAACTGGCTTTTTATGATGCTCTCGGGATTAATGATAGTGCAGTTACTATTCTTGGTGATGAAATTTTAAAACTGATTGCCCAGGATTTAGTAAAAACCATCAAGGATAATGTAACTATCGACTGGTCATCAAGAGAATCTGTCCGGGCGAAGATGCGAGTGGCAATAAAAAAGATTCTTCGGAAGAATGGGTATCCGCCTGATAGACAGGAAATTGCTATTCAAACAGTCATGCATCAGGCTGAATTACTTTGTTCGGCTGTGGCAGGGTAAAGAAAAAGTTACACATAATTCTTTGCATCTTTCTTATAGTGCCGGGCACTATAATCTCGCTTTTGCTGACGAATTTTTAACATTCTCGTTCGTTTTATACAACAATACACCATTAGGGTTATACAGGATTCCACCAGTATATGAGATTCAATTCATAACCTATGATAGAATTTGTACTGCCTCCATATAAGAAAAACCAGGTAAAATCTGATACCGGTTTTTTATTGCTGGCAGGAGAGTTATGGGAACCGGGAAGGACATATAACAAATATTTTTAACTTCTAGGCATAGTACATTAATATTGAAATATATGGCAACACTTGATATCCTGTTACAAAAGGCAAAGGCAGTACATGGAGATATATGCCCGGGAATCGTTATGGGAACCCGAATGACGATTGCAGGGATGAGAGAACTTGAGATGGATCCACTAAATAAGAACTATGATCTTATTGTATATGTGGAGATTGACCGGTGTGCTACAGATGCAATCCAGGCGATTACCGGGTGCACTCTCGGTCACCGGACCCTAAAGCATATGAATTATGGTAAATTTGCAGCCACGTTTGTTGATATCAAATCAAATAAAGCGGTACGGGTAAGTGCATATCCCAAGAGACCGGATCAGCCTTCTGACATGAAGGAAGTCGCAAAGATGGTGTGTAATGCCCCTGAAGAAGAACTCTTTTTAATCCAGCATGTCAGGGTGGATATTCCTAAAGAAGACATGCCTGGATTTCCCACTCATAAAGAAACCTGTACCCGGTGCGGTGAGCAGATTATGGACGGCAGAGAGGTTATTGTTGATGGAGAGGCAGTCTGTAAGAACTGTAGAGAGGGTTCGTATTACACGGTCTTTCCTGCCTGATTGCCACCGATTCAGTCTTTTTTCCACCAGATCATAGCCCCTGGGAATACGCTCCGCATCACATATTCCTCTCCTTCTCTTTCTGGTTTAGAAGATAATCCATGAGGATATCATACTGTTCCTGAGTATGCAGATTCAGGCCGGCCCCCTGATCCTGCACCGCCTCTGTGATGCTTAAAAACCGATGGACATGCTCATCTTTCGTTACCTCAACATTAGCATAGATTCCCATCTGGTGGAGCAGATTAAAGATAATATTTGGCTTTTTACCGTTCTCAAAGGGTATTTTATAGAGTTTCTCCCAGATATCCCCATAGTTCTTCTGCCAGGGTAAGATCATATCGGCATATCCACAGATAATACCGGTAATTACGTCGTCCATCGGAACGAACCCATGTCATTAGCAGTACTTTGGGATAGATAATTCCCGGGATAGTGTGTATCCCCCGGCACCAATAGGTTTTTACATAAAAAACGCTGATGAAGTGTAGCTACAGGCTGAATCGATGAAAATGCTCAAATAAGTCCTAATTCATATTCCAGATGCATTTTCATTGGAAAATGGAACGTATATCCCGGATACAACTCTATGTAACATCTTCCACTGAACCAATTCCATACGGTAACAAAAAAAGAATGCCACAGATTGAGATCATCAAAAAAACCTGTTTTGTCTGCAATAGATCATCGAGACAACATAAAAATGCATCTTTGCTGCTCCCCGGGACAGCAGGACCATCGGGGATAGTGGAACTGGAAGGTCGCCCAAAGGAACTGACAGAATTCATTCTCCGAAGTCAGCTAGAATTCTGTCCACACTGCAGATATATTGCTGAAGACATCGGGGAAAAAACATCAATAACCAATGAATACCTGCAATCTCCTGAGTATTGCAATCTCCTAAATCCGGAGATCCCATTTGCGTCTTCCCTCTACTTACGTGCTGCACAAATCCAGGAGAAGGAAAAAAACCTGGAAAAAAGTATAGAATATTATATCTCTGCCGCATGGTGTGCTGACAGCATAGTTACCTATGAATTTGCTGTTTCCTGTCGGAGAAAAGCCCTGTCCCTTATATTTGCAGAAAACAAAACATTCGCTGATATCCCCTCACAAAAATGGATTCCAATCCTTGATCTAATACGACGGTGCGGAGATTTCGACCTGGTAATAACTCATTGTACCAATCTTTTACCTATTGCAGGACCAGTCCTACATCAGGAACTTGATTTTGAACTCTTATGCGCAAAACAAGGTGACAGTGGACCACATACCAATCTTGAGGTTGGAAGCAGCAATCAATGCAGGCCCGGGATTGAAAACACTGATGAGGAATTTATCATCGATGGCAAACCCTATTCCGTTGAAGTCGACTGTTTTGGCAACGGATGGAACTGGGTTGCAGAAACACGTACTCTTATCCTCTCTAATTATCATGGTACAGCTATTAATGCACCCGGAGACATCACCATCCGGCTCGGTCAGATAGATAACCAGATAAACAGTTCCCACGGACCGGGTATTTACGTTCGTCATGGAAACCTGAAGCTCCTGGGTGCTATGTTTTTGACTATTAACGGAGATGAGGGTGGTATCTTTGTTGAGTCAGGAACGCTTGAAATAACAGGTGTTATCCTTAAAATCCGGACAAAAAAGTACGGGATCTTTGCTTCTGGGACCATCTCCATCACAGGCAAGAGCGTAATTGACATCTGTTCAGAAACGACCGCAATCAGATCGATGCTGGGGGGATTGAATGTAATCCAGAAGACTGTCCTGAAAATCTATGGGTTGAGTACCGGAATTGACCTTGCAGGAGATTTTAACAGTTTTGAAGGTATGAATCAGATAGAGAGCCCCAACGGATGTGGAATTCTGAGCCGCAAAGGTTCTCTCACATTCACGGGCTGTACAAATGACTTCATCTGCGGTGATACCTGTATTTTTCTTGAAAACGGCATTCTCACTCTCAACAGAATGCAGGGTACCCTGCATGGAACATCCTGTGTGCAGGTAAACGGTTCGTGCAATATTGTCGCAAGTATGGTACATCTCTCGGGAGAAGATAATGGTCTTTTTGTTTCCGAAGATATGGAAATATATTATTCCAAATGTGAATCCTCCGGAAAAAGTGCTATAAATGTTGGAGGAAACCTGCAGATCTCGAATGTGAACATCTCTGCATCAGGAGAGACTGGTTTATCCGTTGGGGGTGATATGAAATCTAACGGAGGGATTCTCAAGCTTGAAGGAGACACGGCGATGCAGATTTCAGGGAATGTAGAGATATCAGATGGCCTGATTATCGGGATTGGCAAGATCTGTGGCATTGTCGTGAATGGTTCCTATTTCCAGACGGGGGGGGATGTTTCTTTCACCGGGGAGGCACAGGAAGGCATGCGGATTTCCGGAAAAGAGATGACAATTACTGAAGGAGGATCCCTCACGGCATCAGGACGGAAAAGCGGACTGGATGTGGCCGGAGATTTACTGCTAAATAATGTTGTTCTCCTGTCGGCTTCCGGTAATGTTGGAATTTCTGTTGGTAAATCGCTGGTAATAGAATATGGGAATCTGAAGGTTGCAGGTGAGGAGATCGGTCTCTCCATGAGAGATGGAAATTTTACTATGGGTGCAACGGTAACTGTTGTCGTAACCGGTAATGTGGGGATATATTCAACAAAAGATATCGGAATTCATGGAGGTTCTCTCCAGGTTACAGGGGAGTTCGGTGGAATTGTTCTGGAGAGCGGCAATCTGATTATTACCGATGGTGCAATAGAGATTTCCGGGGATGAGTATGGGATACTGCTCCAGTCAGGGTCAATGAATGTCAGAGGCGGGATAATCACAATTACCAATCCCCGGATGATGGATTCAGGAGGCTTTGGTATTGCTGTTGAGAAGGGAAACCTTGATTTGGGAAGTTTAATGACGATTAACGGTGTGAGTTATGCGATTTCGGTGCCTTGTGGGGACATTTCCCTGAAACATGGAAAGATTGAGGCACATGGTTTCCGGGCTGGTGTTATGGGCAAATCCCTGACACTAAAGGATGCGATTCTTACTGCCTATGGGAAGACCGGGGGCGCCGTTGTTCTTACAGGGCGAGGACCCTGGAATGATAAGGGGGTAATATATTTTACAGAAAAATCTGCAAAGACAGCAACGACACAAGTGTACTCCGGTCAGAAGTTCGTCCATATCTTTACCGTTCATCTCCCTGATACATCATGAGCCATGGTATGAATGGGATGAGAGAATTCTTGGATCTCTGATTTTTATCTTGTAATTGGAAGATACTTTATTTCATACAGTTTTCATAAAAAAGCCAACATCTGGCTTGAATTTAAATATTAGAATTAAAAATTGTATTTTTTTCTCTTTCCATATGTAAGAGAATAATGCATGAATATGAAAAATTACAAAGAAATACCGACATATCAAAGGAAATTGAAGGAAATTATATCAGTCAGGGAATAAATGGGAAATTTCCATTCATTTCTTACATACAACAGTATATTGGTCCCTGAAAAGAAGTAATATTTCCAATAGCAATGATGATCGTTCCTGCAATTATCGAATTGGTATGAAAATAGTCAATTTACAATGGATTCCATGATTGGAAGCAGTTACTCTCATGGTCGCGGAAAGTAGTATATTATATATTATGAGAAAAATCAAAACAAATAATATATATATGTGGATTACTCCTGTGCATTTTTGTGAATTGTACAGTGTCACCTGGATTCATCTGTTACCTTCTGCTGATTTCTCTGGCAGGAACTTATGTGGCAGCAGAATCATCCAACCGACACTCGGCATCAATTTTGTCACCCATAATATTTTCCAATATTTGAACCTAATAAACTCACAATATCACGTAATTCCTCAGAATAGTTCAAAATTCT
>Ga0265592_1000668_pt1 | contig 16887 bp, 20 predicted proteins | sample saktaG_7_FD_190141 | JGI IMG/M metagenome (GOLD analysis project Ga0265592, IMG submission 190141) | Saline water microbial communities from Sakinaw Lake, British Columbia, Canada - sak_2010_1_5_120m | ecosystem: Environmental > Aquatic > Non-marine Saline and Alkaline > Saline ... | reverse complement strand
ACTCGGGGCGAACGGAAGGGTGGACATTTCTCATTCGTTTGAAAAAAACTGTGCAAAATATTAATTAGTGTGAACAGAAGAATGGTTTTTTATAAATCAAACCAACTAACACTTTTAATTACACCCATTGTAAACACAAAATTCGCGTTTTTTGGTTTATTTGCTAAACTTTAATCATGCTTATTATTTTTAAAGTTTTTTAGAGGGGTTTTTATGTTTCGACGCCTACTTTGGTTAGCTATTTTTTGGGGCTGCGGAAGCTACGCTATGATATTGACACGCGAACTCAAGACTCAAACAAGTCAAGGATCGATTCGAGATGTCCGTGTATCGGCAGAATTATCGCGTCTAATCGAACAAGCTCAACTGGTTATACATCGGTTCCCATCAAACATTTTGGGTGCCCGTGACAACCCGTTTTTCCACTGTCAGAAGGAGTGGAATTTGAAGTTGCTCGCTGATACGAGTAAGGTGACTAGACAAATTGATGATTATTTTGAATTATTGAAATGCGAACATCTTGAGCTTAGAGGCGAGCGCCTGAGTCTATATTGGTGCCTGCGTTCATTGCACGGTTCTCTTTTGATGCACATTGATTTCTTAAAACGGACGTATAATTGGTCATTTTAGCTATGAAGAATAAAAAACTTTATCTGGCATCCCAATCTCCTTCGCGCAAACAGTTACTTTGCGATGCTGGGTTTGAGTTTGATACTATTGCTAACACAGCAGATGAGTCGACTCTCATTCGTGACGGGATTTTGCTGGAACAACTGACACAGCAATTAGCAGCGCTTAAAATGACGCATATTTCGCTGCCCAGTGGTTCGAGTGAAGGCGAACGCTGTTTTGTAATAACAGCTGATACGATGGGAACCGATGTTCATGGCAAGATAAATGGAAAGCCGCGGGATTTTCAGGATGCGGTGCGCATGCTTGAAGCTATCAAGAGTGGAAGTGTCTGTAGTACCGGTTTTTGTATCGATCGCAAAATTTGGAATGGAATAGCTTGGCAGATGGAAGATCGTGTTCTAAGCCAGGTATCTTCACGTATAATTTTTGATGTGCCATCAAATCAGATCCAACGCTATTTTGAGCAGTTGAAAAAGATTAGTAATATCGATTATTTGAAAGTGAGTGGTGGTTTTAGTATGCGAGGACCCGGTGCACAATACGTCAAAGAAATTCGTGGTTCATATACTGCGATTCTTGGATTACCTATGTACGAGGTTCGTTGTGCGCTCGAATATCTCGGGTATTTTTCAGTCGCGTAAAAAAATAGTGTATCTGATTATGACGAAGTTATTTTTTTTGACGATTTTTTTTGCATCTTTTAGCTATTATTCTCAACTGGATGGAATGCAGCTACATGAAGAATCCGAGCTTATGGCTAAGCTTTCTAATGGCGCGGTTTTGCCACTTAATTTGATTAATCGTATTTTTGCTCAGTTGAAGTATTTATCTGGTACCGATTTTTACGTCTTTTGTGAGCTTTGTGCGAAAGCAAATGACCGGGAATATATTGTGCAACGACGGACGGCTAATGTTCTGGCACAATTGGAATTGACAGACATTGAGGATGGTTGTCTGCAATATGGTGTTCGTGAAGTGATACATTCTGCGGTAAGTTGGCGCAAAAATGGTATTCATGTTGCAATTAGCAATCCAATTACGAGGTATGTTATTAATGGCTATAACTTTCTCGCGTAAAATTTTGGCTAGTTTGTTGTTGATGTTTTTGTGTAGTTTTGCGGTTCATGCAATGCTTACACCGCGTCTAGAATGGGTGTTGGAGCGTGGCGATGAAAAAGATTTTTTTGATTATCAACGTGAAAATCATTTATCTCAGGAAGGCCTCGATTATGCCTTGCAGTGCATGGCACGCAAACGCTGTGCGCGTGGTATGTTAACGCTTATCAATAATGGTGCGCGCGCATATGAATACGATGAAAACGTATTTGCTCGTGCGGTAGATACGGATAATTGGTTTTTAGTGAGCCTTTTGCTTTCAAAAAAGGCGTATGTAACTGTTGATGTTATGGAGCGCCTGTGCCTATACCATACTTCCTGGCGCGTTTGTTCAGTTTTTATGCGCGTACCTCAAAAAACGCGTGATAATATTTTGGAGGAGGCGCGTCAACGTGATTTGACCGGTTTTCTTGAATTTGTTCAAAAACGTTTTATGCCTCATGAGTATTTCAGAAATTCAAAACAATGAATTTTGTGTGCATTCTATTGAAAACTCGCCCAAAATTTTTTTAGAGTGGGGTTAGTTCTGGGGAGTATTTATGAAGAGGTTGTTTGTATTTTCTTTTATTCTGTGTATGTTTTGTCCATCAAATGCCTGGTTTGATTCACCTAAGCCGCCCGATCTAACTGCGCTCCATCGCGCTGAGCTGCACGCATTTCGTACGCGAGTGTTTGTTGGATTTTTGAGTGGTTTTTGTTCACACGTATTATTTGATTACTCGATAAAAGCAAATGTGTTGGGCATTGCAGCGGCGGCTACGATATTTCAACGAGTTGATCGATCAAAACTCCCTTACCTTTTTAAAGAAGTGCGTTGTTTTGAGCTGGCAAATGCCTATGTTTTGGGTGCCTTTGTCGGTGTGTTGGTTCGTCGTGGCTGTATTGATTTGGCCACGCGGCTGCGCGCGGTTTTTGCTAATCCCGCAGCCGAAGTTCCATTGACTGAAAAAGAGTCGCAGGACGTTGAAAAATAGGTTGAACATAACAGACGACAGTGAGTGAAAATAAATGAGAAAAACTTTTTTTATGTTTTTTTTGTGTACGGTTGTATCGATCTCTGCTCTTCAAAAACCTGAGATTGTTTGTCCCGATGATAAGTTAGATGAACTGTTTTCTCCTTTGACGCCGTCGCCAACTAAATGTGATGACTTGGCTGAATTGGATTTTCTTGCCCACCAAATGGAAAAATTACTCGATGATTCTGCTCAACAGAATGCGGTTGACTCGTTTGAAAAGAAGTGCATGCGCCCATTGTCGTGTTGTTTGTTGTCTGCGCGCTATCGTGAACGTCGCAGAGCATTGCAACGTGTCCGTGATGGTGCTGTTGAACCTAACGCTATTTCGGTGTCTGCAAGTTTTGATGATGGGGATAAATCGAGTGGTCGCAAGCGCCCACTATGCATCGTTCCCGTTGATGGTACGTCGATGCGTGAAAAAAAACGTTCAAAAACTGCGTAGAAATCTTTTCACATCCTTGGCCGGTTGCTATTTCTTTCAAAGTTGTTAAAACTAGGTACAACTTTTTAGAGCAGTCTGTTTTATACAAATGAAAGGAATAGTTTCAATGAGGGAATATTTGTCAGCTGATATAAGGAATATTGCTCTTGTGGGTCATGGGGCTGCAGGCAAAACGATGCTTTGTGAGTCCATGCTTGCATGTAGCGGAGTTATTACTCGATTGGGGCGCATATCACAGGGATCCACCGCTTCTGATTTCTTTGACGAGGAACAAAAACATCAGCATTCAATTTATACTTCTTTGTTGAGTGTGCCATGGCGTGAGAAAAAAATTAATATACTCGATGCACCGGGATATGCAGATTTTGTTGGTGAAACGCTTGCTGCTTTGCGTGCAGCAGATTTGGCAGTTGTCGTAATTCATGGAGAACACGGGGTGCAACTTGGTACTGAAATGGCATGGGAACAGGCCAATTCATATGGATTATCTAAGATTATAGTGCTTAATGCACTAGACCGGGAGAATGTTAATTTTGATACGGCGCTTGCGCAATTGCAGACAAAATTTGGATCTCGTATTGTCCCGCTGACGGTACCTGTGAACACGGGGCCTACATTCCATCAGGTGCTCGATGTTCTTAATAACACGGTAATTACGTACAAGGGTGATGAGCTTGGTTCCTGTGAGGTCGCGGCAGTAACTGGTGCACATGAAGAACAGACTAAAAAAATTAAATATCAGCTTGCTGAATGTGTTGCTGAGTCGGATGATGCACTCTTGGAGAAATTTTTTGAATTAGGTAATTTGCCTGATGAGCTATTGTTGCCCGCCATTTCTGTGGCTCTTCGTAAACAGGCGTTTGTGCCGTTATTTGCAACGGCAGGCGAGAAAAATGTGGGGATAACACCGCTGCTTGATTTTGTTGCAAAGTACGGAGTTAGTCCACTGGATCGTGTTGCTATTTCCGGAGTTACAGATAAAAATGAAACGATTGTTGTGCCGATGGTAGATAGTCATCCATCGCTTTTTGTGTTTAAAACTCTCAGTGAATCAAAATCTGGTGGTCTTTCACTATTTAGAGTTGTTTCGGGAGAAGTGAAATCAGGATTAAGTTTGTATAATACTGCACGCAATGTAACTGAGCGTGTTGGTCAGTTATTTGTTCTTCAGGGGCGAAATAGATCTCAGCTCGAACATATTTATGCAGGAGATATTGCCGCGGTAGCTAAACTCAAAGACACCCATACTAATAACACACTCTGTGATCCGACTAAGATTGTGACATTACCTGCGATATCATATCCCGGAATCAATATGAAAGCGGCTATTCGTTGTCGTTCTAAAGACGATGAAGAAAAATTGTCGGTTGGGTTATCGACGATACGCGAGGAGGATCCGACGTTTTCGTTTAAAGTTGATCCAGAACTGCATCAGATGGTTATTTCTGGCCAGGGTGAATTACATCTGGAAATTTGTGTCGAAAAACTACGCCATCGTTTTGGTTTGGATGTCGAAACATTCCAACCGCGCATTGCCTATCGCGAAACGATTAAAACCAAAGGGGATTCAAAATATCGTCATAAAAAACAATCTGGTGGCGCCGGGCAATTTGCCGAAGTATGGATGCGCATCGAGCCAAAAGGACATGACGAAGAAGTTGAATTTACGCAATCTCTTGTTGGTCAGAATGTTGACCGAGTGTATGTTCCTTCAGTTGAAAAAGGCGTAAAAGCTGCTTGTCAAAAAGGCGCACTTGCCGGTTACAAAGTTGTCGGTGTTAAAGTTGATTTTTATGATGGAAAACAACACCCGGTTGATTCAAAGGATATTGCATTTCAAATTGCCGGTAAACATGCGTTTAAAGAAGCATTTTTGGCTGCCAAACCATGTCTTCTTGAACCAATATTGCTTGTTGCAGTTAAGGTACCTGATGAATTTACTGGTGATATTATGAGCGATCTTTCAAGTCGGCGTGGTAAAATCTTGGGTATTGAGTCAGACGGGCGCTTTACCGTTATTAAGGCGCATGTGCCGCAGGCGGATATGTATCGTTATGCAACTATATTGCGCTCATTGGTTGGTGGCCGTGGTGTTCATACTGAAGTGTTCGGTCACTATGAACAAATTCCTCATGAGCTTGAGTTGAAAGTGATTGCCAGTAGTAAAGTTGAAGCTGAAGAAGAGGTAGAAGATTGATAGGCACTTCAAGATAGAGTAAATGCAGTTAAATTGTTTTTGATCGCAAGAATTTTTAAGGTTTTATTATAGTTTTCACCACTCTTGTTGTTTTTATTTATTCACAATAATATTATCCCAAGTAATTTAATAGGAGTTATTGAAGACACAAAAAATGGTCTTTGGTTTGTAGACAAAAAAATTGATTTCTCTTTTCCACTTGCATCGGTTGCGAGTTCCGAGTTAAAGGATGCCATAGAAGGTTATTTTGTTGCTAAGGCAATTTATAGAAATATTGAGCATATTTTTATAAATAATTTTCAACAAACTGTTGCTGGAAAAATGGTATTGATTCTTGGTTATGGGAAAATAGGATCTCAATTGGCGCAGCTTGTTAAACATGATGCACAAGTATCAGTTTATGATAAAAATTATGTACAATTGCTGAAAGCCAAGTTTAGAGGATTACATGTTATTAGAAATCTTGATAATATCAGTAATTTTGATGTTGTAATTGGGGTAACGGGGAATGTAGTACTAAATGAATTAGAATTACGTAATCTGAATGATGTAGTTTTTTTGATTAATGGTTCGACTAGACAGCGAGAGTTTGATTTTCAGGCTCTCAACGAAATGGCACAGAGAGTTGAGAAAACTTGTACACACACGGTGTATCACTTGAGCGGTAACAAAAAAATAATTTTGATGACCGATGGTTATCCAATAAATTTTTTTCAAACCGAATCAACTCCTGAGTATGCTCTTGACCTTGTCTTTTCAGAAATATTTGTTCTTGCTCAAATTCTAATTGGCAGTAAGCTGAAAAATGGATTTTATGCTATTGAAAAACATTTTCCGCACAAAGAACAAGAAATTGCTCAGTTGTGGTTAAATTATTGGATGAAGGCTTAAAATATGCAAGTTATAGTTGATAGGACCAAGGCGTATGTTCAGCAACAGTTATTGAATGAATCAAGTGGACATGATTGGTGGCACACCTACCGAGTTTGGCGCCTGGCGCTACGTCTGGCACAGGAGGAATGTGCGGATTGTATTATTGTTCAACTAGCAGCGTTGTTGCATGATGTTTTTGATTGGAAAATCGCCCAAAATGATCTTGAGGGTCCTCAGCACGCAAAACGATGGCTTGGAGAGCTTGGTGTCGATGAATCCATTGCACAAGAAGTTGCAACTATTATAAAAAATATAAGTTTTAAAGGTGCTCTTGTTCGTCAAGAAGATTTAAGCCTAGAAGGGAAAATCGTTCAGGATGCTGATCGGTTGGATGCTATTGGAGCGATTGGGATTGCGCGTGCATTTGCCTTTGGTGGATTTAAGGGATGTGAGATTTATGACCCATCCAGCAAACCCGTTCTTCATAATAGTGCTGTTTCATATTGTAATGCCAAAGGTTCAACAATTAATCATTTTTATGAAAAATTATTTTTCTTAAAAAATCGCATGCACACAAAAACTGCAAAAAAAATGGCGGAAAAAAGGCATGAATTTATGGAATCATACCTGAAAAGCTTTTTTCAAGAATGGGATCTTGTGGGCGATTGAACGGTTCTTATGGTTCGGTATGTAATTTTATTTCATTGCAAGCAGTTCAATATCAAAAAACAGCGCCGCGTTTGGTGGAATAAAAAGGCCGACACCATGTTCACCATAGGCTAAGTCTGATGGAATAAAAAATCTACTTTTTTCTCCTACGTGCATCAGCATGACGCTTTCTTCGAATCCTCGAATAACTTGGTGTAAGCCAACGGTGAATTGCAAAGGTTTTTTACGTTCTATGCTGCTGTCAATTTGCTTTCCTGGTGTATGATCTTCATTAGCAAGCCACCCGGTATAATGTACTAATACTGTGTTTCCTAATCCTGGCTTGGGCATATTTTTTTGTGCGCGAACTAAGAGTGCTTTTTTGATAGTTGAAGAGATTTTTGGTTCTATTTCAACATCGGCATTTTGAGCGCGTGGTCCGAATTTTTTTGATTGTTCTTGTTTTTTAGCTGGTTGTTTCTGACATGAGCAGCAGAGTACGCTGAGAATTGTGAGAGCACATAATCTTTTGGTTATCATTTTGGTCCTGTATTTTTTTTCTATCAGCTTAGTAAAAAAAAATCCGTCAGCAAAGGCTGTCGGCAAAATAGACCTATTGATTATGGTTGGAAAAGATGTGGGAAATTTGTTTGTAGAATGCTGACATCAAATTGGTTGAGAGGGAATTCGACATATATTCCGCAGGTATTTCGTGAGAGACCCTGGCCGTTAAAATACGCTGCCAGATCAACAATGAGTTTAGTATTGTCAACATATCGTAGGGCTCGTTGGTAGCCACTGTATAGTACTTGTTGGGCTATATTGACAAGATCAGTGCTTGATTGAATGATGCTAATATCTTTCCCGTTTGTATCTTTGAGTGGTGCTACAAGGAGCGCTGGTTGATCTGGTTGCCACCGTGTGAACGATAGAAGCGGATAGGCAGTTTGTACAAATCCGTCTTTAAAAACGAGCTCCAGCGGAATGCCTTGTGGTGTTATTCCGAGGGCGAGTTGCCCCGATCTGATATATGGCTGCTGTGCAATATCCTGGAGGGCATCAGTTATAACATCTTCGTCAATGGAGCTGCCAACAAGGGTCAATGCGGTTTTGTTGTCTGAGCGCCCCATAACACCCGTATGATAATTGTGCTCGATTGGTAATCCGCTACTGGTAAACGCACTTACGTTTGCTGGTGTTTGAAGAAAATGGCAGCCTCCATTGCTATCACCGCTAAAAATATGTCCTACACGTATTGGATGAATGGCCGCTGTAGGTGAAATTTCTGCCATTTTTGTGAAACATCTCCTGAGCCAGCTGCTCTCCTGTAATTTATGGGTTAATGCGTTATGGTAGAGGGTTGGGCTGGTATTCGTACCAACTTGTGCTCTTTTGACAATACTTGCTTGTGCTTTAGAAGTTGTGTTTTTTATACGTTGCTTTTTGTTTGGTGAGGCAGTGGGCGCAGCGGTTTCTAACAGTATAGCTGCTTTGTCGTATGCTTGTTCTAGGCTTCGTTTTCTTGTGCTTCTTTCTGTTGCAGCGATGAGACGCTCGGCTGTGCGTACTGGTGTGTCATTATTAAGAGCGCTGAGTGCTAAAATTTTTTCGGGTGTGTTGAGTTGCTTTGTTTTGGCGCTCGTAGTTGCATGCGATGGCGTAAAAGGGCCTGGTTGCATTGCGCATATTGCAAATGGTATAAGTGCAAGTGATATTAAGAATTTGATTTTTATAGCCTGTTTCATAGAGTCCCCCTAACTTTTTTCCTAAATGATATAAAATTTTCAAGCCAATTATTAATCTAATTTCAGTATACCATTTTGAGTGAGAAAGGCAAGAAAAAATATTTGATATTATAAATTTTTTAATTTTTTAATTTTTAAAACTTGAGGTTGCTTTTGACGTTTTTGCCTATTTTTACTATACTAAAGTAACAATCTAATGTGGAGGATGTAAACTATGTTTTTCCCGAAAAAGATATTCAAAATGTTCTTGCTCATTGCGATGTTCACGGTGCCGGCTTTGGTGGCGGTTGGTCAACAAGCTCCTGCGTGGCAAGATAATAATGATGAATATGTTAATAGAATTAACATTGATAACAAAATTACGCACATTGACGGTTCTTCATGTACAAAATCAACCTGGTTTGCAACGGCGTGTGCAATTGCGGCTGGCGCACGAATTGCTACAGGTAATACATTGTTATCTATGACTATTCCGCCAGTTATTTTAGCAGTTTTATATGGGTGGGAATGGGCAGTTCATGGCGTAAATGACACGCACAAGAAAAATTTGGCGGCAATTGCAGCCGGATTAGCGGTTGGTAACGCATCTGCATGGGCAGGCCGTTATGGAACAAAAAATGCTTTGCAATGGATGCACGTGATTAAGCCCGATATGCCTGAAGTTATTAACGCTTAATAATTCTAATAAGACGGAAAGAACTGGAGGGTTATACCATGAATAAGTATCTGGCATTTCTCATAGTCGTTACTAGCTGTGTTTGGACGGTTAAGCCGATGGGATTTTTCCGTCTCACCGATGAATCATGCTTTGCCTTGAGCGCAGGCGTCCATGCTATTGCTCATGCAAGTACTGACGATTGGGTTGATCCAACTCTTGTGGGTGCCGTAGTTACTGGAGGTGCCCTGTGGGGTGTTATGCAGTGGCTGCGTTCTGAAGGGTTTGTGTGTGCTGATCCAAAATCTAAAATAATTTTTGCTACTGCCGGTGCACTCGCCGGTGCACTTGCGGGTAAGGCAGTTCGTTATACGGCCAAAGGTGTTCGATATACTGTATGTGCTGTACTGCGCAAACTTTTTGGTTCACGCAAAAAACAGGAAGATCCAGGAAAACTCGAAGTAAAAGTCTATCCTAACGTTGTTGAGTATAGACTTTGTACTACGGAGGTATAGAGATATATGAAGTATTCAGTTGGATGCGATATTGTTTTTTTGCCGGCCTTTAGTCAAAGTGTACAAGAGGCCGGTGAGCCTTTTCTAGAAAAAATATTTGTTCAACAGGAGCTGGCGCTTGCGCAATCACTTGAATCGCTTGCCGGTTATTTTGCTATCAAAGAAAGCGTAATTAAAGCACTGGGCGTCAAAATTCTCTGGCATGATATTGTTATTTCAAAGTTAGAAACTGGCAAACCGGTGGTGCAGCTGCCAATTTTTTATGCATTTTATACCTGTGAAGTAAGTGTTGCGCATCATGGTGAATATGCTGTTGCTGTGGCGGTTATTTCCAGAAACGATTAGTCTATAATTTCTTTTTTCGTAAATATCAGCTTCGTGTGTGTGAACCAAGCAAATATACCGTGCATTCAGGTACGTATTTATGAATAATTGCAAGAAGCTCTTCTTTATAATTCATCATCTTTTGTACTCTCTAAAGTATAGCGAAAAAAGAGGGTAATGCGTCGTGCGATTGCTGTTTAAAAAGTGGGAATTTCTTTTCTTGGTAAGTGCATTAAGTTTTGTTATTGTTACTTATGCCATGGAGGATAAGAGCTGTTCTGTTTCTGGCGCTAGTGATGGGACTGATGTCGTGAACATAAATCGCAAAATTTTTTGTTCCAATCGTGATAATGTGGTTGAGTTTCTTCGTTTGGTGTATACGACAGCGGCTTTGGTTCGTGCTGAGGTTTTCAATCGTGGCAAAAATGATCCAATATGTATGAAATTGCGTGCACTTGTGAACGAAGGTTATGAATATTTGCACGGACGTTCTGCTGATTTCTATGCATTTGCACCAGCATGTAATGCTTTGAATATGTGGCGTGATCCAGTCCGTAAAGTGCTGCAAGAAAAGCATAAGCGCCATAATGGTGAGGTTTCGCTTCCACCGCTGTGCTTGGGTTCGTGGGCGCTTGTGTCTGCACTGACCGTAAAAGCGGCTAAAGTTATTCAGGAAGATGTTGATCGCTTGTGTGAACCGTATTTTTTTGCTGAGGAAAGTCAAGCGTCAACTCTTGGCTGTCCGCCATCAGCACATGAACTTTGCGTGATTTTATGAACTTTTAATTGTAGGTTTTTGTTGCACTTTAGGGATATTTGGATATACTTTTCCCGTTTCTGTGTTGTTTCCTAATGAGTACAATTATTTTTAGGGAAAATTGAATATGTTTAGCTTACGATATGTTGTTTTGTTTTTGACTACGCTTAGTGTGAACGCCATGCAATATCGTGCCATTGGGCATATTGTTCCTAAAGATGATCCCAGCAAACCCGGGTGTCCATTGCCCATTCCTCGCTTTTTGTGCTGCTATGCTACTAAATATGCATTGTTACTCAGACAACCGCAGGAATGTTTTAAAGACACTATTTACGTATCGACACTCGATAATATTGTGCGCTATGCGACTCATGGGACTAGCGGCGTTTCCGTTGAAGATAGTTCAGCATATAGTCTGGCTAAACATTTGTTATTTGCCGGAAGCGTTATAGCAGTTGCGGGAGATCCCGCGTCCGACTATATTGTTTTTAACCGTAATGGAATGTGTCTCCATGTTCCGCCTGAAGTAACATTGGCCGATGTTGCCGATTTGCCAAAAGATTTGAATATCAATGACTTTGGAAGTTTGCGCCCATATGTTACCATGCCATACCTCTTTGTTTCGGTTATTGATGATCGACGTGTTCCAGAGCCCAAGCAATGGCGTCCGCGTGTTTGTTTTAAGCCAGATGTCAGCCACGTGCTCGTCCAACTGCGCTTGGCCAAGTAACGCTTTCTGCTCATCTGTGTTGTAAAGTACTCAACTTTTTTGTTATCTTAGGCACAAAAAGTGAGGGCTTATGACACTTGTCGATATTTTGCGTTCCAGTGTTAAAAAATATCCCCATGCTCCCGCTGTGACAATTAAACGTGGTTTTCGCGTACTTACACTCAGTTATGTGCAGCTTTATGAACTGTCTCAAAAGATTGCTTGTTTTTTAGCAAAATCTGGCATTCAGCCTGGTGAAAATATCGTTATTCTTGCACCCAATTCACCATATTTAGTGTCGTTATTTTTTGGCGTTTTAATGCGTGGGTGTCGCATTGTACCGCTTACAATTCAAAGCCAACCTGAATTTGTTCTTAAGGCGCTTGCACAGACAGAGGCGAAAGTATTTTTTAAATATACTCTTTTTACAGCGGCAATTCCCAGCTCGATATCTGTTTTTGATATTGATTTTATTGATGAGTTGGTTGCCGATTGCAATATAAAAGATTTCAAAATACATGAGGTATCCAAAAATGATTTGGCGCAAATTTTGTATACATCCGGGACAACGGGTGAGCCCAAAGGGGTTATGCTTACGCATGCCAATATGGCTTCAAATATTTGCTCAATTGCTGAGCTAATTCACCCAGAATCAGGTAAAGATCGTTTATTGTCTATTTTGCCGCTGAGCCATATTTTAGAACAAACGATCGGCCTATTTTTGCCAATTTATAAGGGTGTCCAAGTCATTTACACGCATTCACCCGCCGCTATTGCCGAATTAATGAACAAATATCGTATAACAAAAATGGTGGCAGTGCCTGAGTTCTTGCAGGTTATTCGTTCACGCATTCTGGGCGCCATAGATAAAAAGCATCTCACCAAATTATTTAATTGGCTGATGTGCCTTGCGAGCAAAATTAATGCTCGCTGGTTTTCACGAATACTCTTCAAATTTATTTTGAATCAATTTGGCGGTGAATTAGATACCATTGCCAGTGGTGGTGCTCCACTTGATCCTGAGCTTGAATTATGGTGGAACCATCTGGGCGTAATAATTTTACAGGGTTATGGGTTGACAGAGACATCACCGACGGTAACAACCAATACGTATGAAATTCATCGTTTCGCATCTGTTGGCAAAACTTTGCGCGATGTTGATGTGCACATTGCAGATGATGGTGAAATTCTCGTTAAAGGCCCCAATGTTTCCCAAGGTTATTACAAAAACGAAGAAAAGACGCGTGATACATTTGATTCGGATGGCTGGTTTCACACCGGTGATATGGGCGAATTTGACCAAGACAAATTTTTGTTTTTGCGTGGCAGAAAAAAATATATGATTTTGGGGCCCGGGGGCCAAAATGTTTTTCCTGAAGATTTAGAAGGGGTGCTTCGTGAGCTATCTGGAGTAACTGATGCTGCTGTTCTTGGGCTTGAATCTCATGGTGGCTCAGTTACTATTCACGCGGTGCTTTTGTTAAAAAAAGATGCTCCTCATCCGCGAGATATTATAGCGCGGGCTAACAAAAAACTGGCTAGTTATCAACAGATAACTGACTGGAGCATCTGGCCAGAAACAGATTTCCCACGTTCGGCTACGCGCAAAGTGAAAAAAGAGGAAGTGCGCAAATATTTGGAAGGGCAAAAAAAGGCGACGGTTGCTGGACCATCAGTTTCGCCGTTAGTGCGTTTATTGGCACAGGTGTCTGGCGTTCAACTCAGTAGCATTAATCAAAATAGTTTGTTAGTGAGTGATTTACACATCGATTCACTCAAACGTGTAGAATTGCTTGCGCGCATTGAACAGGATTTTAGTGTTGCAATTGATGAGACGGCCATTACGGCCGAAACAACCATTCACGCGCTACAAGAACTGATTGACAAGAAAGAACAAATTAAAGCGCAACCTAAACTTGCCCGCTGGCCACGTTGGTGGATTTCTGCATGTGTGCGATTTTTGTTGCAGGAATTATTTTTCTTAATTTCACGATTATTTTTGTGGCTCAAAGTAGAGGGGCTTGAAAATATTCGTGATATTCGTGATCTTGCACTTTTTATGCCAAATCATCTAAGTAATTGGGATCCTGTTGTGTTGGCGCGTGCATTGCCATGGCGTATTCGCTGGCGCTTATCATTTTCCGCAGCAAAAGATGTTGTCTATGAGCAGTTTTGGTATGTTTCTTGGCTTTCTGAGTTATCGTTTAACTGCTTTCCATTGCCACGGCAAGAGGGAACACAAATAAAGGTTGGTCTGGAAAATGTTGGGCAAATGCTTGACTGGCACCAATATGTTGCCATTTTTCCCGAGGGTAAGATGAGTTTGGATGGTAATTTGTTGCCACTTAAAGAAGGGGCTGGTCTAGTTGCAACGCAAATGGGCGTTCCGGTGGTACCGGTTCGTATTTACGGTATTACAAAAATTTTTCCGTATGATACGTTTTTGCCACGATCGTGGGGCCGCGTGCGTGTTGTTTTTGGCAAACCGATGAGCTTTTCGCGCCGTCTGCCGTATCAAGAAGTGACCAAGCAGATTTATGAAGCGATTAAAGATTTGTAGTCGTTTATTTATTCTCTAAACTTGCCAGACCACGATTTTTTACGTGTTTAAACGTCAAAAATAACGCAAATATGCCAATGCCCAAGTACAACAAGTTAAGTTCCATGCTTGTTAAAATATATGGCCACATAGATGTACCAGTAGTTATCTGTGCACGCAGGCCCTCAAAAATATAGGTCGTTGGTATTTGTGTCGCTATAAAACGAAAAGGTTGTGGTAACATTGCAATTGGATAAAATACCCCGCATAGTACGATAAATGATTCTGCTATTAGACGTATGAATGAATCACTCTTTTTGCCAATAATATAGGTGAGGACTGACAAATAAATACCTATAGTCCAACCAGCCATCAGCAATAATGGAGAAATAATTATTAATTGCCACAGGTAGGTCATTACCGAAATATTAAAGAGTAAAAATAATAATACAAAGCCTAAAATCCAACGTATGAGTGCACCTATCAGGCCCATTATCATGGTAGCAATTGTCCATTCACTCAAGGTAATTGGCGTGGCAAAAGTTGCAACTAACGCATGTCCAGCTGATTGTTCTAAGATTGCGCGGGGCATTTCAATTGCACAGCGGCTTACGCTTGGTTTGATAGCGATTAAAGTTATAATTAAAAAAATTCCCGTTGTTTCATTACCGGTCAAGGAAGAAATTGATCTTCCAATTAAACCATATAGTACTATACCAATCATCCAATACCATAAAATACCTATCCATTCTTTAAAACTCAAATATTGTGCTGTGTGTGTAAGGACAACCGACAGAATTGGGCGAAAACGCATCACCATTCCAATTCAAGACGTGCAAGGCCATTTTTTTTACTGCGCTGGAACATGACTACAAATAACACGATTGCAATAACCAGATACACGGCATTAAGAATAAAACTGATTGCAAGATGTGGCCATGGATTTGCGCCGTGCATAATTAATTCTCGTAGCCCAATAAAAACATGGGACATGGGAATGCATGAAGCAAATATTTGAAAGGCTTTTGGCAATACATCAATTGGGTAATATACACAACTAAATGGTACCAGTGACCAGACAATAATAAATGCCCAACTCGTACCTTTTTTACCCATAAATAAAACCATGCACATAATAATCAGGCCCAGAATCCATCCTGAAATGAGCAAGGAACACAGTGCAACAAATGCCGGTAATCCAGTGGCGAAAATATTGCAGCCAAAAAAACAGAGTGCTAACAGCCAGCCAACGAATATATTTATTAGTGCCGCAATACTTCCTGGAATAATACAGCCAATAATCCATTCAGTTTTGTGCAGTGGTGTGGCAAAAAGAGTAATTAAATTAGCATCAAACAACTCATTTAATAAGCAAAAACCAATAGTAATTGCACATCGTAATACTACATACCACATAATGGTATTCGTAATTAGTGCGTTAACAATACCCAAATTACTTCCAGCATCGGTTAACATCGTTGTTGCTTTGCCCAGTGAGCCAAAAATAATTGCATCCAAAAGCGTCCAATAAGAAATTTCAACGAGCCATGAGATGCGGTACATGGTTTTTAAATGGCGAAAAACAATAGCGCCAATTCTTTGTATGCTGATCATCGTTTACCTCGACGAGCTATACTCAAAAAATAATCTTCAAGTGTCGGTTTTTCTATTGATATCTGAGAATACTGAATTCCTCGATGTGCAAGAGCTATCAATAGTTGCGAAATTTTGTGTTCATCAATGACAATATCTATGTGTTTTTCCTGTGCGGTATATTCTAAGTTATTTTCTTGTGCATAAGTTATTAATGCTGGTAGGTGATCAACACTGATTAATTGCAAACGTGTTTCTGATATACTTGCAGCTAAATATTCGGGTGTATTGTCAGCGATGATTTTTCCATTTTTAAGAATCAAAATTCTATCGCATAATTCAGAAACTTCGATCATATTGTGTGAAGTGAAAAGAATTGATACACCATTTTCTTGATTTTGTTTCTTGATAAATTCACGCACGCGGTATGCATTTTCAGGATCAAGTGCTGCAGTAGGTTCATCAAGCAAAACAACGCGGGGTTGTACCAAAAAAGCGCGTGCTAATAAAACACACGTGGTTTGTCCGGCTGACAAGGTAGATGCTTTGCGGTCTGATAAGTCGGCTATACCAAATTCTGCTAAAATAGCGGGTGCTTTTGAACGAATAGTAGCCAATGACATGTTATATAAAAGTCCATGCACCATGAGACATTGGTATACCGATAATGTGCTGGGTAAACGCGTGTAACCACTCGCAAATGAAACGTATTGCAATACATTATGATCACGGGATAATTTTTTTCCCTGGTAAAATATTGATCCTGCCGTTGGCGTTAGAACATCAAGGAGCATTTGAATAGTGGTGGTTTTCCCGGCACCATTTGGTCCCAAGAAGCCTAAAATTTCACTTTTTTTCAATTCAAAGGAGATGTTATCTACAGCAACGAATGGTTTTTTATGGTAACGCCAGGATGACCACCAACTTGGATCAAACTGTTTGGTAAGCCCCTGGACTAATAATGGGACTTTAGACATAACGGCCTTTCATGTGTCATTTTACTTGGGTGTAATTAAAAGTGTTAGTTACTACTGTGTCTTAATTTGTTATACATATTTTTAATATTTGCCCTTCACCGTTCGCCCCGAGTGCCCGCCATTTCTTTCAGAGAAATGACGGGTGTAT
>Ga0265592_1000661_pt1 | contig 17007 bp, 18 predicted proteins | sample saktaG_7_FD_190141 | JGI IMG/M metagenome (GOLD analysis project Ga0265592, IMG submission 190141) | Saline water microbial communities from Sakinaw Lake, British Columbia, Canada - sak_2010_1_5_120m | ecosystem: Environmental > Aquatic > Non-marine Saline and Alkaline > Saline ... | reverse complement strand
GATATATGCTGGCCGGGACGGGCTATCAGCACGATAATATACAGGGGAGTTGTCCACAGGTCATACCCTGGCACAGAGAATTATCTCAATGAGCGCACCTGCCTGTAAGTCAGATACTATCTCCCGGGGGATTGTTCTGGCAGTATGGGAACTGTTGATCCCGATAGTCCTTCCACACACAAATCCACTCCGCCGCCAGACAAGGTCATGGGGATTGTCAAACACCTGCAGGGAGGAACCTCTGCTTGTTATCGTCACCGTTCTTTCGTTGCAGATAAGGGTGGTAATGAGTATCGCATCATCATGAGAGAGAACATCTTTAAAATGAGTATCAAGATCAGCAGCTCCAGTATCAGCCCCAACAGCAATGATGCAGTCTCCTGCCCTGGTCAATTCATCTATTGTAGTAACCTCAAGAGTGGATGGGTGCATAGCAGTGATCTCAGGATGACCATATGCAATGATACGCTGTGTCGCTGTTATCATTAAGTACAGAGAGGTCGCTATTCATAATCAATGGATCGTATTATGGATTACTGTCAGGTATGTAAAGACATGACAGAGCATGAAGTGTTATCATCATCACATCTCCTTGTCATCAGGTGTAATGCATGTAAAACAACTCGAAAAGTAACACCACCAAAAGAGCCTGATATCATACGGATAAAGACCGTTGTCAGTAGAGAAGATCAGTCTAACGTCTGTTATGCTGAGCTCTATGCAGATGAGACGGTATCAGTTGGCGACAGAATCATCGCTGAAAGTGAAGGAGAGGAAGGTGCAGGCGTTGAGGTGATGTCAATTGAAATCGGAGATAAACGCGTAGAGACGGCAAAATCCAGTGAAATTTCGACCTTATGGACACGGGTTATTGATGAGGTCATTGTCAGGGTATCAGTTCATGATGGAAAAACCACTATACCACTCTTTGTAGCCTGTGATGGTGACGAACACTTTACAGTCGGTGAATTGTGTAAGGGAGGAGTGAAAGGAACGATAAGGTACCGTATAACCCATATCAAGAATAGAGACGGCTCAATACGAAAAAGAGAGGGGAAATATGAGCCTGCGAGTAGAATAAAACGTATTTACGGATTTCGGGTATAATACATTACAGGCCTGTATCTTTGAGGTATACATCAATTGTTGGATATCCATAGGATATGGTTACTCCCTCTTTATTTCTCTCAATAACTGTTGCAATCCGTAATGGAACTTGTAGTACTGCATCATCCACTGCTATCATGGGAGTAGGTGAGAATGCTATTGGAACCTGGGTGCCAACAGATGCCTCTGCAAATTCATCCCCGACAATACCTGCAAATTTTTCAGGATCAATTGTCCGTACAAGATCCGTTCCCATAGGATTTTCAAGGGTTTTTGTCTCGCCAGGTCTCATACCCACCACTCCATAACTGATAGCATCTATCTCAGGACCAAAGAGGGCATATGTTGTTGTGCCGGTGATCCCAGGATGACTCACAGGAAGGCTGATGATATCTGTCCCGGCTGTGGTATTACTTGGTATCTGGATCAGTTCAGAGAGAAAAACAAGGTTTCCTGCTTCATATGATGAAGTAAACACCTGTTTTTCAGTAGTGATTACTGGTCTTTTTGCTGCATCCAGAAAGGTAAACCCGATGGTAACGTTCTGTCCTGGAATAACACAGGCGTCAGAAGTGGTGGGTGTAGATATGACGGGGTTGGTACTACTCTCTATACAACCCGCACCAGTAAGGAAACTAATCAGAACTGCTATAAGAATAGTCAGTACGACAAATTTTTTTTGTATCATAATATCACTATCAGGTTCAGAAAAAAAGAGGTATTATCAGGAATTGTTCAGTTGTGTAAGCCGTATCTCAACGGTGGGGTAACGATAGTTTATAACCGCATTGTCCCCTTCTTTTGAGATAAGCGTTCCTGTCCGGTAATACGCTTCCTGAGTTGAATTATCCTTGGAACCGTCCGGATTATAGACAAATGGCATCAGAATCTGATCTCCAGGTGTTGCCATCTCAATCTGTTGTTTGAACTGGTCATCCATCGTCGCAATGTTGACTGCTCCAATCATACCCGTAGTATCTGGAATGGATATAACCCGATCTTCATTCACCTTCATCCCGGTCACACCATACCGTATTGCATCTATTTCATCACCTGTTAATCCAAAATACACAAGATTTGGGATATTTGGATGTGCAACAGGTATTGTCTCAAGATCGGTATTGGCAGAAATATTGACCGGGACTATAATCTGATTTGCTTTAAAGACAACATTACCGGCTTCAAGCCCCTTTTCCATAACATTACTATTTGTGGTAATGATTGGCCTGCTCATCTCATCACGAAAGGTAAAATCAATATATGCAGTGTTTCCTGGTTTTGCATCTTTAAATGCATTCAGCCAGGTGGAACCCATTCCTGCTACTATCATAACAACTGCAAAGAGAACACAGGAAAAGACAATCCCTATCTTTTTCCAGTTGAGGGGTTTTTTATGTTCCTCTGATTTATGGCGATATCCTTTCATTCCTTAGAAGATCATCCTCAAAAGAGATAAACATGATACTTATCAGGTTTTCTTCTTATTCGGGTCAGACATCTTCATCAGAATCAAATGCTGTCAGGATTCTGATACCGATGGCTTTTAATGAAGCGGTGGCGCATTATCTCTCAATGGATAAAAAGCGGGTCCGGGATTATATGACCTATGATGTTGATACTATCGATATCCATGGATCTGTACAGGATGTAATGGATGCAATCAAGCGAAGTACTCATGATGGATTCCCGGTAGTTGAGAATAATGAGGTTGTCGGATATATCTCTGCACGTGATCTCCTCTTTGTCACCCCGGATTTTCCTGTTGCAGATGTCATGAGTCACCGGCTCATTGTTGCAGAACCTGACATGGCAATAAGCGATGTTGCACGGGTTATAATAAGATCAGGCATACAAAAACTTCCGGTAGTGGATGATGATAATCAGCTCCTTGGTATCATCTCCAACACTGATGTCGTGCGATCCCAGATAGAGCATGTCTCACCAGAAAAAGTACATAAATTAATCGATACACTGGAGCGCCTTTATGGCCTTAAACCGGCACTCTCCCGGGGTCCTGTCAGGATTCATGAGCTCTTTCCAACCCAGTCCAAGATATATATGGATGAACTGGAGGGAAGAATTTATGAGATTCAGAAAGGTCTTGCCGAGCCAGTTATTGTGATAAAAAAACCTCATAAAACACTGCTTATAGATGGCCATCACCGGGCTATCGCAGCAAAAAGGCTTGGGATTAAAATCCTTGATGCATACATTATAACAATCAATTCAAGTATGGAACTTGGCCTTGAACGAACTGCCCATGCAATGCATCTTCGAAGTCTTGATGATATTGAAATCCTTGACTATGCCCGCCATCCGTTAGTGGCAGGAACCAGCCGTATATCAAAACATTATTGATTGTTATGACCCTTCAATACGTGTATCATATTTTGGATTCATGATATGTGTCTTTACAATACTATTCTCTTCTATTACAACTTCAGGCCAGATTCGTGTCTTTGTGTGGATAATACTCCCGCTCCTGATTACCACCCGTGGGCCGATTACCGAATCTTGCTCAATACTGCATCGGTCTCCGATATAGGTGTCATTGTCAATAATACTCCCGGATATTGTGGTGTCGCTTCCTATTACAACCTGGTTATAAAGGGATGATGAGAATATCTTTGCGTTTTCTCTGATAACACACCCATTCCCGATACTGGTATATGGACCAATTAGTACTCCGTCACCAATCGTGGTACCGTGTCCTATTGAGACCGGGCCAATGATGCGGGAGTGTTGTCCAAGGGATATGGAGCCGCCAAACCTGACCGGACCCTGTATGGTCGCATTCTTGACATCAAGATCCCCAATAATATCGGTATAAGGGATCTTATGAAGTAGCCATTTCTCAGCCATTCTAAGGGAGAGGGGGCTTCCAACATCAGACCAGTTCCCACGGGCTAGCCAGCCATTCAGTATTTTTCCTTCTTTTAAAAGAAGAGGAAAGAGATCTTTGGCAAAATCAAATTTCTGATCCTTTGGAATGTATTCAAAGATCTCAGGGCTGCATACATACATCCCGGTACTGGCAAGATTTGAAAAAATTTCTCCGGGACCTGGTTTTTCTGCAAACCGTTGAATCCTGTTTGATATATCTATCTCTGCTATCCCGTACTCTCCGGGTTCATCAATGGAGATAAGCCCGACAGTTACCATAGCATTATGTGTAAGATGCTCGCGATAAAACTCGATAAGGTTGATATCGGTGAGATGATCTCCGCCGACAACAAGGAAGGTACTACCTGAAAGATATTCCATGGCGTTTCTGACACTTCCAGCGGTACCGAGTTTTGTGTGTTCGTAAACATAGGTAATTGTAACACCATAGAGTGATCCATCTCCAAGGATCTTCTCAATTGTATCACCTTTGTACCCGGCAGTGATGATTATCTCATGAAACCCGAGATTGGCGAGATGTGAGACCAGATGACATATTGACGGAATGTTGCCTATTGGGATACAGGGTTTTGGCCGATCAAATGTAAGCGGGCGTAGCCGGGTTCCTTCACCCCCACACATAATACAGACTTTCATTCTATTACTATGGTATATACTACATAATATAGATATGAGAGATGTACGCGCCGTTATATTGCAAATATGCATCTCACTTGAGAATGCTCAAATCTCCTGGAAAAGTATTCTCATGCTGATATAAAATAACAAGAATCACAATCAAAAAACCATCAGCGAGAGACGTAAATGGTAACCCTGATACCGAGTCATATCAGTACCTAATCAGATACTGGTTCCTCATTCGCAAAAAAAAATCAAAAAATGGAGAACTAAGAGTAGGGGCTAACTGATAGGCAGTGGGGTGACACTAAAGATTCACAATGAGTCGATGCTGATCCCTTTAAAGTCTTCCATCATCTCATGTATCTCTTTTACACCAAATGCGGTCTGTACAACATTTATTTCAAGCTCAGATGCCACATCACACATGTATTCTAAAATATCAATCGAGAGTTCTTTTTTCATCTTGCTACGTTGTACCTGCTCAACCAGAGAAGAGACCATTTGTGGATCCTCATGTCTGAGTTTTGCAAGGCTTATCACGCACATATATATCCGGGTGAGGTTCCTATCGGTTCCGGTGATAGTATCAAAAAAATTTCTCAGAACCTGTGCCTGGTATACCTCCCCTCCCATAATAAATGATTATTTCTCTTCTATATAAAAATAAGTATCGATAACCACTTAATCTGATTATTTTGCAGTACTCACAATTTTGATGATGTCTCCATCCTGAAGTTCATAACTCTCTTTAATTCGCATCTTTGTCCGTGCATTTACTGCATATAAAAATCCGTCTCCAATATCAGAGTGAACCATATATGCAAGATCATGGGGATTGGATCCTTTTTTAATCAGGAACGCATCAGGAAGAATGCGGCCTTTCTTATCAGTATACTGGTTTTCATCTTCAACCGGGTAGACAACTATCATCTGTAAGAGATCAAAAACCACGTGGTTGAGGACTGCCTGTACACCAGTTCCACAAAACTGTTTCATATATTCTGCGATTGTCTCAAGTCCTTTCTTCTGCATATCTGAGAGTTTTGCAGGATCTGGTATTGTAAATTCAGGGTCTCCCGGGTTGTACCTGATAAGCTGTGCCTGCGCTGCTGTGCGAAGTGCTAATTCAGCTGCCCCGCTTACAAGGTTGATATCTCTCTCCTGTAACATAGTTATCCCGGTTTTAGGAGCTATGTCTGCTTTATTTCCTGCAACGATAATGGGCTTTGCCTGACGAAGCAGTTCTTTACTGAATGTGAGAAGTGCCTCTTCATCCGCACCTCTAAGCCTGACTCCTGAAGCGGTTTCAGTATCAATGATATCCTGTTCACTGATGGCAAGACCGGCAAGAACTTCGGCTAGGGCAGTTTCCAGAGAAAACGTCCTCTGTTGTGCCTGCCGTTGCATTTTTGGCCAGTGTTTGTGTATGATACCATACAACCACATTGCCATCTCATACCTGACCAGATCAATCTCTTCTAATGGGTCGTGCGAGCCTATTTCATCGGGATTTCCTTCAAGATCCGTCCCTCCACTGGCGTCGATGACGTTGATGATGGCATCTGCCTGGCGCAGATTATCGAGAAACTGGTTTCCGAGTCCCTTTCCGATATGAGCATCAGGAACGAGACCTGCAACATCTATCAGGTTAATCGGGATATACCTGATATTGTCTGAACAGTGTCCACATGAAAGTCCGATATCCCGGCAGGCACAAGGGGCCCGCACATATGCCACCCCGAAATTAGCATCGATGGTTGTGAAGGGATAGTTCTGTATATCAGCATGTGCCATTGTTGCCGCCCGGTACAGGGTGGACTTACCACAGTTTGGCTTTCCGGCGAGTGCAAGTGTTATCATAGACATTCCCTTTATGGTTATAGAAGTCGGTATCGTTATTATGAGTTTCAGTACCAAAAAAATCTATTATTTTGAGACTCCGGGTCCGGATAACACCGACGACGCGGTGCAGATGGCAATTGAACGTGCAAAGGAGACGAATCTACAAACCCTGGTTGTAGCAAGCACTTCAGGTAAAACGGCTATTTCCGTTCTCAATGCAATAAAAGGGACAACGATGAAACTAATTGTTGTCACCCATGTGGTAGGATTTAAAAAACCCGGGGTATGGGAATTTGATTCCCTTGCTGCAGAAGAGATACGTGCATCGGGTGGAATTGTCGTTACCGGCACTCATGTCCTCTCTGGCCTGGAACGGGCATTCTCCGCCTCTCCAAAGGTAGGAGGAGGTTCACGTAGTGACGCAGTATCTGAGGCGCTTCGGCGCGTTGTTGCAGTCGGGCTGAAAGTTGCAGTTGAGTGCGTGCTTATCGCTGCTGATCAGGGTGCACTCCCGATTGATAAGGAGGTAATTGCAATAGGCGGGACTGGATCAGGTGCAGATACGGTCTGTGTCATCAGGCCGTCGAATACAAACCGGTTCTTTGATCTGCAGGTACGGGAGATCGTTGCTATGCCCAGGAACCGGTGATTTATGTCAGATGTATCAGGCATTCAGGCACAAAAATCTATGATCAGTCGCCCGGTTCTCTGGATTTTGGGATTATATGCAGGATCAGTGGTGTTTCTTACCATTATGCTGGTATACTTCCAAACACTCTTTATCGCGACCCGTATTTTTATACTGCTCTGTGTTCTGTTTCCATTTTTTGTGGCAGGAACACTGGCGTCCTTTAGGGATGAACATGTATCGGTGACCAGATACCTCTTATATGCAAAACAGTATTACTTCTCAGTCCTTCTTCCTGCAATACTCATTCTCTTCATCAGTGTTCTTGTTATGATGATAGTAGGTAGCTTCCTGGCTATTGCCGGAGGGATTACCTTATTTGCCGGGCTGTTAACAGGAATCGGGGTGCTTTTTGTCTTTGGTCTGTGGTATAGTACAATCTTTTACGATGTGATAGCAATCAGAGCCAAAAAGAAGGTTTTAGAATCCATCAGAGCAAGCATCACTCTCGTGATGGAAAGACCACTCCCGGTTCTTGCGATGGTCATTGTACTTGTCCTGATAGGAATTGCAATTGGTATTGTCTGTATGGTTCTCTTCAGCATCGCTCTTGATGATGCATTCTCACCGTATATCGGGATGGATGCCAATGAAATTGAAGAGACTTTTTCTGCAATGTCTGCATCAGATTGGATACAGTTCCTGGGTATGTACGGATTTCTCGTCACTGCCATTATTGGTGGATTTGGAACGTGTCTTTTTACGATGTTTTATTACAGCTATCGGTATCGCTGGTACCAGATGCTTACCAAGAGAGAAGAAGTATTACCAGATAAGACAGACCCTGCACCAGCACCAATACAGGGTGAATATGATGATAAAGGCCGCTGGTATAAGTACTAACTAAGTATGAGTGCCTGCCTGAGTACTCCTTCATTCATTCCCGTTTTTTTGGTAAAATATATCGGTGCTGACCCTCATGTTCCATCATTCATAGGAGGAGAAAAATGGCTGCACAGGACACACCTCCAATCAGAGTGGAGAGATAGTTCGTCCCTGCATTTCCAATAAATCCACGGTTCTCAAATACAACACCAATGAGACTGTCAACATTTGTACCAATAAAACCTGCAATAATACAGGCGATGCAGAGTGCCGGTGATGCAATACCCAGAATCAGTGCAATTCCTGCAATCAGAAGTGAACCCCCAAATCCTGCAATCTCTCCAACCAGGGTCACTCCTCCGTTCGTTCCTCTCTCAACTTTTTTAAACGTGGTTATCAGACGGGGATTTTCACTACAGACGCCTATCTCACCGGCAATGGTATCTGCAGCGGCTGTTGCCACACTTCCGATGTAGACAGCAATAAAGATGGGATTTAAAAAAACCCCATAACAGACTGCTGCAGCAGCGGCAACGATACCATTTGCAAAGACATTGAGGTATCCCCGTGCTCCACCTTTCTCCTGTTCAACATGCAATGTCTTTTTATAGTCAATCCGATACCTGGTCGCAACAGAACCCAGGACAAAGAAACTTAACATCAGGAAAAACCATCTGATGTCAGCAAAAATGATGAGAATGATACCGACAAGTGCTGCAGAAAAAAGACCTGGCAGATCTGCTGTTTTGAACCGGTAAGCAAAGTATCCAAATCCAAATGAGATAACCATCGCAAAGATGACGAGCCTGAGTGTTGCATGGAATTCCAGATCCTCTATTAGAAGCATTGCCATTGCGACTCCAAGGATTTCAATCATCGTCTCTTCTGCTGAATCTGATAGTATTGAACGGAGCATCACCCCGACGGTTACACCTAAAAGGGCTGATACAATTGAGGTATAATTTAAGTATACCATGATAAGAGCTGATACCAATAAGCCCAGAATCATATATATTACATAAAATATCGGTTTTTTTCCGCACAGCGAAGACGCAAGTTCTCCGGTAGCAACAATGGCAATAGATGTCATCAACACAAAAACAGGTAAAATGCCAAGCAGAGTTAAAAAACCAAGGATAAAGAGAGCTAAAGGCAGAAATGGTGAGAGGGTCTTATAAAAGAGGTATGCAGCTGTTAGTATGAGGACGATTCCTGCAATCCATGTCTGATTCAGCATGGGAACTAAAAAAACAAAGAGATAGGCAAGAAAGATGGATTGCCACCAGACGGGAAGATTCATTCTGTAAATGTGTGTTTACCAAGAAAAAAGAGGTTTGCACTATAGTCAGCAGATTCAATAATTAAAAGGAGAGAAAAAGACAGCCAGATAATCCAGTACCAAGTGCGAGGAAGAGGATAGGCATGCTTTCTCTTTGTGTCCATGGAGGGGAGTAATATAGGACCAGACACCAGAGCATCTATCCGGCAGGCAGGAAAAACCACTCAGATATCGTGCTAAGTTCACGCATAAATCCTGATTGTACATATGTTGAGATGTCAATCTGTTTAAACGGGCCATACCATGGATATAACCAAGTACCTGGTTCATTCCAGAGTGTATCCAGGATATGATGGATGGCAATGCCTATAGCCAGACAAACTCCTGCCAGAGTTTTGTATCGTGCCTGTACCAGGAATCCTATACAAAACCATGCCAGGAGAAACAACAGAGTATGGGCAAATAATCTACTGCCACCAAAAAAAGTAGGAAATAAAAAAATCCCTACTAATTTATCAAGAAAATCCGGAAGCAAGGATCCTGCTACCGCCCAGTAAAAAAGACTTTTTTTTCTGGTGATATGATATATGACCGCGCCAATTAAAATCCCAAAAAATAAGTGGCACAGGATAAGCACTCATAACCACTCCTATTTATCTGGCATCAGGGCATTTCCGGTGAATCTGTTTTACTATCATGCTGGAACTATAAAAGGTGCATGATGAATACTCAGAAATTCTTACAACTTCTGCACTGATACCATTTTCATGCAATGATTTTGCAAGTTCTTCCTTAGAAAAATGCTGATTGTACCCAAGGGTGATGATGTCAGGTTGAATTAATCGTATCGGAGCAAACATATCTTCCAAATCTCCAAGAACTGCTTCTTTGACCGGTTTTAATGCTCCCACCATCTGGACGCGTTGTGTTTCAGGCACTATCGGGGTTGGTTTATGTCTGACATTTCGATCACGTGCAACGATGACATAGAGTTCATCCCCAAGCTCTGCTGACTCTGTGAGGTAATGCAGATGTCCGGGGTGGAGGATGTCAAAGGTTCCGGTGGCCACAACCCGTGTCATGATACAACCTCAATCTGCTGCTCTGTTCCATTGCTGGTAAAACACCTGAAACATTCTTTTGTATAAGGATATCCAATGATAAGATGGCACCTGCCGGTCCTTCCAAAAAATGATATGTCGGCATGCGAAGGCCTTATGATACCATTTGGATGGCTGTGTGCACTACCGGCATATTGTGAACCAAGAGGTATCATGTCCATGAGGAGTGTTGCATTCGTGTTCCCACTGATAGTTCCGGGAATGAGATTTACTTCACAAATGATACCATTTTCTTCCACGAGTAATGCTGCAAATTCACGCGGATGACTCTCCTCTCCTATTTTAAGGAGAAGATCAATTATATCCTGTTTGATACCGGTAACTCTCATCGATGCCTCACATTGTGTAATAGGTTCTGTATCTGTTGGTGGTATATCACGTAAAGGGTAACGGCGTGTTTTGTATAAGATTTGATACACACGAGATTATCTGCCACATATGGGTCTTCGTATTCTTCTGCTCATTGGTATGACCATTATCTCTCATATAACCTCTAAAATGACCCGTCCTGTTCAAAACTCCGTTGAAACCGGAGTGCTAGTTCTGCTTTATACAGCTCTTTCCCAAGATATGCAGCATGGTCAAGTCGTGAGACATGGCAGTTATCAAGGATAGTATACATAATTTCATCCCATCTCGCTCCAATGATAGCCTCTTTATTCCGTTCTGCAATGATGGATTGATTCAGAATACCAATTCTAAAATTCCCACAGGGATCATAGACAATTGTATCAGGGACAGGAGATGCATTTTTGGCCGACAGGTACGATACCAAAGGTTCACAACGTCGCCGTTTCTCTTTTATCACAAAGAGATCCAACCCGAGATCTTTTGGATATGGCCGGTTCTTACAAAGAACCATCATCTCAGTCGCACGTCTTGCCTCAGAGACACACCCGGTTGTTTTATCGCTGTGTTCACTGCAGAAGAAGAGAGAAGCTCCCACTTCATATGCCATTCCAGCAAGTAGCCCTACAACCCCTGGTGAGTCTGCATCGATGAGTTCTATCACATTTCCTGCACCAAAAAAAGTAGGATGCATGATATCCTTAAATTTTGAGAGAGATTGCACAAGTCCTGATCCTGCCGGCTGGAGGAGCGGGTCGGCAATTATCTTATGTATTCCAGCCTCTTTTGCAGCCCTCATTGCATCATTGAGGCCGATATTTCCTGGAACAACAACTGCACAGGCCCCTGCATCAGCAATCAGGGGAGCTGCAGCCTCCATGTTTTCATCATGGAGTGAGAGGATAATATCTGCACGGATAAGTGCCTCTTCTATCAACAGAGGGTCCTGTGTGTCTGCTGCAAGAATTCCCTCAATATCAGAAAGGCTCTCAAATGTTTTTGCGACTCCCTCACGTGTTGCATCAAATCCAAATCCGAGATCAACGATGTCAGCACCTCGTTTAAAGAGATCCTGTACCTGTAATACAATATCGGGACACCTGTCAGCATCCATAATCTCGGCAAGAACTTTCATCCTGCTTTGACCGCCTATCTTGAGTTCTCGGATACAAAATGCAGGTACTGCTGATTGTTCCTGGTGTAGTACCTTTGAATATGCCTCTTTTTCCTGCATTTGTGAGAGGAAAACATCTGCAGGAGTGGTTTCTGAGAATCTGACAATGCCAATAAGCGAGAGGACGCGACTGAGATCAGCGGCATGGCGCGGACCCCGGATAATCGGCACTCCGGTCTTTTGTGCTACTGCCGCAAATGATGCAGTACACATACCAGATACCATGACTAGGTCATATCTCCCTTTTTTGATGAGTGAAAAAAGGTCATCAGGCCGCAAAAAAGATGCTATCTCTCCGATAGCCACTACTTCAGCGTCATATCCGAGAGCTGCATCCTGTACTATTTTTTTAGTAACCGTTCCTGTTGGGAGAAGAATATGCATGAGGGTTCATTAAGTACCGGCAAGGAGAAAAATATTGGTATATATGCTCGTATGTGATCTCCATATTCATTCATCCCATTCAAGGGATGGAGAGAGTCTGGTTGCTGATATTATTGTTCAGGCCGAGAAGATGGGGTTGGATGGTATTGCAATAACCGATCATGACACCATGGATGGAGTCAAGGAAGCACTATCCATCAAGACTTCACTTATCATCATACCTGGAATAGAGATCTCTACACAACAGGGACATCTTCTGGCACTTGGTCTCTATGAACCAATTCCTGCCGGTCTTGAGATCATGGACACAATCGCACAGATTCGGGAACAAAAAGGGGTATCTATCCTTCCCCACCCCTTTCACCGATATCGTCATGGAGCAGGACTTGTTGTCCCTGAAGTCATTTCTGCAGTCGATGCTATTGAAGTCTTTAACAGCAGGTTCATCATCGGGACCGCAAACCAAAAGGCAAAAGAAACAGCAATAAGACTCAAAAAACCCATGATTGGAGGCAGTGATGCCCACCAGGCGGCATTTGTCGGGTATGGAGTAACATATATCGATGCAGACCCTGATGTCTTATCAATACTCGGGGCCATTCGTGACGGAAAGACAAGGTATGCCGGCAAAAAGACACCTATAATGGTCTATACCGGACAGTCCGCAAAGAACACATGGAACAAGGTGAAACGGCGGGTATCCCCGTAAGACTGGCATTTTCGATATCATATATCGGATCCGGTTTTTATGGCTCACAGGTACAGCCTGATGTAAGGACAGTAGAAGGAGATATTAAAAAAGCTTGTGAAAAAGCTGATCTCTTTCCTGGTGAAGAATCAGGTCATCTTCTGATGTCAGGGCGGACAGATCGTGGAGTTCATGCCCGTCGCCAGATTATTGCCTTAACAACACCGTATCCAAAACGGGCAATATTGGTTCTCAATAACCTCCTCTCACCGGATATACAGGTAAATGCATACGCTGTTGTTGATGCGGATTTTCATCCTCGTTACGTCCCCTCCTTTCGGACATACCGATATTATGGTATCTCGAAAATTCCAGATCCAGACCTCATACAAAAAGCTGCATCTCTCTTTGTCGGTACCCATACGTACCAGTGCTTTGCAAAGATGGAAGGAAACAGAGATCCAGTCAGAACGGTCTTTGAATCATCCTTTATTTCTGATAATACCAGATGGTATTATGAGATCCGGGCAGAGAGTTTCCTGTGGCATATGGTCAGGGGAATCGTGACCGCACTTCTCTGGTGCAGGGATGGTCTCATCAGTCCGGAAGAGATTGCTCATATGCTTCAAGGAACCTGTTCCAGGCGAATCCCTCCCGCAGACCCGACAGGTCTTATCCTCTGGGACGTGGACTGCGCTCTGAACTGGATACCACTGCCGGTCTGTAAACGATCAGAACTATGGAGATTGTCTCAGTATGAGCACCACCTTTTGATGGTATTCATGCATCAGATTCTGGCACCACAGGAGGGAACTGAAAAAAAGGACGAAAAGAGATCAGATCTGTAATTTGAGTTTTAGATCTTTCCCTTTAAGAATTCCCATCTTCTTGAGATCATCAATGACAGCCCCGCTAAAGGCTTCTGATAGGTTAAAGCGGAGAGCACATTTATCTTCTTCAGATGAGAGGGATGCATCGCTGATAGCGGTAATAATTTCATCACGTGACATCTTCCCATTCTCTTTGATAATATCGATTATCTTTGTAACAATCATCTGACGGTTGTACAGGCGATACGTAAGGGAATCAACATCATCTTCTTCACAGTCCAGTTCTTCATCAAAGATGAAATCAGTGATATCTGATACTTCATCAAGCATAAAAAATTCCGGACCTATTGTAACGGCATATGAGATATCATCACTGATGGTATTTGTTATCTCAAAATCTTCCTCAGACAGGGTTTCTAAATCTTCCTCCTGAAATACCCGGGCAGGGAAAGTCATGTGTACATCATCGGGATCCATCTCTTTTTGAAAGATAAACCCTTCTTCTGATGGTGTGATTATCTGATTTTCTACCAGGTTTGCCATCAGTAAAAACAGATGAAACAGGTGATCCTTTCTCTCCTCTAATCCCTCTAAGTCGTCCTCGTCAAAGTCCTCATCAAAGTCCTCATCATTTTCTTCGTCTGCATCTTCTTGTAGTACATCTAAAGCCATATCATCAGATACTGCTTTTTCTTCAGTATCAGTTATGTACTCTTCTGAATCAGGAAAAATTCTCTTCTCAATATCAGATACCTGAATCTTCTCACCGATAGTATAATGAGAAAAGATATCTTCGAGAAAGGAACGCTGTATCTTAATGAATGAAATTAATCCAATATACGATTGACATGCAAAATCCAGTTCCTCATCGTATTCATCCTCATCATACTCATCATCAAGGTACTCATCTTCATCCAGTAGTTCTTCATCAGGAAGTTTTTCATCCGTTAGTTTTTCATCACATTCGTCTTCTTCCTCTAAATATGATGATATCTCATCAATTTTGCCCTGAAAATACGCAGTGAAATGTTTTATGGTCCCACTAACAGATATATGGTCCGTAAGTCCTGTTTTTGTTCTGATTCCTGTACTAATGTTTTTTGATCTGAGGAATTGCATAAACCGAGTGGCATCATCCCTATCATTAAGCACTATCTCATCCCTGATGGTCATGATTATCAATTTGTTCTTCACGTTAATCAGATGATATGTTCCTCCATATAGGATACAATAACAAAAAACTAAAAATAAAATAACCTTGTATCTGAAAAACTGCACTGAAGAATTTTAATGCTTTTTTTTATCTTTCAAATACCAGATTTTCACCCCTGTTATATGCGCCCTTATTTTTCCTTCTCTGCTACATCAGACACTTCTCTCACTGTCCGGATACCAGGTATAAATGAGATTTTCGGTTATACCATGATGTCCCTCTCGTAACATGCCCCCATGGCTCATAAGGAGAATTAAAAATACACAGATACAGGGAGTACACACCACAAAAACGATCACCAATCCCTTTTGTCGGGATGACATATCTTTTTAGGTGCATATGAGGGAGGCCAGAACAGTTATCAGGGACTGGTTTGGATATCATGAATTTCGACCGCTTCAGAAAGAGATAATTCATGCGGTAGTAAGTGGACATGATGTGGTTGCAATAATTGCTACCGGAGGGGGGAAATCACTCTGTTACCAGGTTCCTGCGATGATGATGGATGGGGTCTGTATTGTGATATCACCACTCATTGCCCTTATGAAGGATCAGGTTGACGGGTTGTGTGAAAGTGGAATACCTGCAGCTTATCTGACCAGTTCAGTCCCATACCATGAAAAAAAGAAAATAGAGGCCTCAATTCTTGATGGAACACTCAAGGTGGTATATGTATCCCCTGAACGGATGGTCGGGGTTTCATTTCTGAATTTACTGAAAGCAGCATCCATTTCATTATTTGCTGTTGATGAAGCCCATTGCATATCACAGTGGGGTCATGAATTCAGACCAGAATATCGTCAGTTGAAACAGATTCGGGAGACTTTTCCCAGTGTTCCCATTATAGCACTGACTGCCACTGCGACGCCGTTTGTGCAGGAGGATATCAGAAGTGAATTATTACTTCGAACACCAGATGAATTTGTAGGTAGTTTTAACCGGCATAATCTGGTATACCGCGTTTTTGAACGGAATCCCTCTCAATTTGCAGATATTGTATCATATCTGAAAAGCCATCGCAAAGAATCAGGTATCATATACTGTTCCACAAAAAAAACAGTGGAAGATGTATATAAGAAATTGGTACAACAGGGTATCTCTGCTCTGCCGTATCATGCAGATATACCGAAAAAAAGACGCGACCAGGCACAGGACAAATTTTTACATGATGATGTTGACATCATCGTCGCCACAGTGGCATTCGGAATGGGAATCAACAAACCAGATGTGCGATATGTGATTCATTATGATATGCCAAAGAGCATTGAAGCATATTATCAGGAGACCGGGCGTGCAGGGCGTGATGGTGAACCTGCAGACTGTATCATGTATTATTCCCGAAGCGACTGGCGAAAACACTCATATTTTATTGATATAATGCCAGAAGGCACAGAACGGCATGTTAGCTACCGTAAGCTCAATGGAATGCTTGGCTATTGCGAGAGCCATGCGTGCCGACGTGCAGTGCTTCTGACGTATTTTGGAGAGGATTACCATGAATCTTCCTGTAAAACCTGTGATATCTGCATAAGTGGGAGAACCATGCGTGACGGGAAAGATATTCTTATGATGGTAGCATCGTGTGTGGAAGATACCGGGGGACTATATGGGACCGCATATCTTTCTGATATCCTGTCAGGAATACCAACAGAAAAAGTCCTTATGCGAGGGCATGAAACACTCCCGGTTTTTGGTATAGGATCAATGTGGAAAAAACCGCAATGGGTTTTTTTCATCAGGGAATTGACTTTCTGTGGATTTTTAACTAGTCATGGTGACCGTTACCCGGTTATCAGGAAAAATGATAAGACCATTCGTGCATTGTCAGGACAAATTCCGATAATGGTCCCTGAACCAGATATCCAGACCACTCTTGGAGTTACACAAGGACAGGGCACAGAATATAATCATCATCTCTATGAGATACTGATTGATGTACGAAATGAGATTGCTGACCAGGAGGATGTTGCACCATACCGAATA
>Ga0265592_1000657_pt1 | contig 17103 bp, 15 predicted proteins | sample saktaG_7_FD_190141 | JGI IMG/M metagenome (GOLD analysis project Ga0265592, IMG submission 190141) | Saline water microbial communities from Sakinaw Lake, British Columbia, Canada - sak_2010_1_5_120m | ecosystem: Environmental > Aquatic > Non-marine Saline and Alkaline > Saline ... | reverse complement strand
GTAACTTTTTCATGAAAAAAACCTCCACTAATCTAAATATAGCAGAATTTTCAGGAAAAGCTAGTTTGTAAAGGCTATTTTGGGGTCGTTTGGTTCGACTTAAATGCCTCTTTTATTTCTTCTTGATAGAAAATCAAAAGACCGGCAAACGTAATTAAACTTGCAATGATAAAACTTGGATATAAACTTTCGCCAACCACTAACCAGCCGAGTAGATAGACGAAGATGGGCATCGAAAAACCTGCAAGCGAAACAAACGTTGCCGAATGCTTTTTAAGCAATTGGCTGTAGAGTGAGTAGCCAATAATATTGCCACCAACAATAGTGTACCCAAGTAGGGCAAGCGTTTTCCAATCGCAGGCGCCTGACAATGCGGTGGGGGTAAAAAGCAACGTTGGTGTGAGTGAATAAATGCCGGATAAAAACATACAGATACCATTAATTTCTTTTACATTGAATACGCCAGCTTTAAGCAACTGTTGTACTTTTATCCAACCGTAGCGGCTGATGCACACTGATCCAAATGCGGCCAGTTCAGCGAGTGAAAGGCGCCCAAATAGTTCGACGGTTCCCGATGTGGTTTGTGCTAAAACAAGCACAACACTGCCGGTAAACCCCAATAAAATACCAAGCCATTTTTTCTTGTTTAATCGTTCATGCCACAAAATATACGAATAAAGTGCGGTCAGAAATGGATCTAAGCTACCAATAAGTGCAACTTTGGAAGATAACGTATGCTTAAGTGCGTATGCTTTTAAAATGGCGGGGAAAAAGGTGGCAAAGGCAGCAAGTAATAATAAGTAAGGCCACTGTTTTTTGATACGCGCCCAGAATCCAAACCCCTGTTTATAAAATGCAACACTGAGTAAACAAATGCCAGCGGCAAACATGCGGATGCCGACAAGTAATCCGGGATTCCAGACTTTTAAAATAAGTTTGTTAGCGGTTACACCAGTTGCCAGGAAAAAAAATGGAATTATGTAGTCGATCATGTTATCACCAAATTATTTTTTGTATCACCCCTCGATACTATTTTGCTGAGAAGCAAAATCACTCGGGGCGAACGGAGTTTGAGGTTCAATTTTTTTTGCGTGCCACATTTGAGGTTCAATTTTTTTGCGTGCCACACCAGTTTTTCCGGATAAGTTTATTTCTTTCCGTTCGGTCCGAGTGGCGCCGTCTTCGGCGTTGTATCGCGGGCTGTGCCTGCTGTCCCCTTTAACTTACCACACTTTTAAGCTAATCTAAAGTGGGGTTAAGTAATATATTCAAGAAAAAATAGTACTGGTTAGTCTATGAAAAAAAATAAATTTTATATAACGACGCCGATTTACTATAGCAGCGGAAAAGCACATGTTGGTACGCTTTTTACCACTGTGATTGCTGACGTGATTGCACGTTGGCGTACGTTGAATGGTGATGAGGCGTACTTTTTAACTGGTCTTGATGAGCATGGACAAAAAATAGCTGGTGTTGCGGAAAAAGCAGGTAAGACGCCGCAGCAACTGGTTGATGAATATGCGGTGTCTTACAAAGAATTGTGGCATAAATATGAAATTGCCTATACCCATTTTATTCGTACTACTGACGCTGAGCATAAAGAAGCTGTGCACGCTTTAATTAAGCTGCTCATAAAAAATGGTGATATTTATCGTGGTGAGTACCATGGTTGGTATTGTACGCCGGATGAGGCATTTGCTCAGAGTGCAGTGCCTGCTGACCAACCGGCCCCCCTGTGCCCTTTATGTGGTCGTCAAACCCATTATGTTTCTGAATCATGTTATTTTTTTAAATTATCTGCGTATCAAGATAAATTACTGGCGTTTTTTAAAGCAAATCCAGATTTTATTTTGCCCAAAGAACGTAGTCATGAAGTTATTGCATTTGTCGAATCTGGATTAAAAGATTTGAGTATTTCGCGCTCGACAGTCAAATGGGGGATTCCATTTCCCGACGATCCGGAACAAGTGGTATATGTCTGGCTCGATGCATTAACCAATTATATCTCTGCCATTGGGTTTGGCGATGAAAAACGCGCAAAAGAATTTGAAAAGTGGTGGCCCGCCGATTTACATATTTTGGCTAAAGATATTGTTCGTTTCCACGCAGTCTACTGGATTGCATTTTTGATGGCTGCTGATCTTCCGCTGCCAAAGCAATTACTCGTGCACGGATGGATTACCGTAAGTGGCCAAAAGATGTCAAAATCGCTTGGTAATGCTGCTGATCCTCAGTTATTACTTAAACTGTATGGTGCAGATCCGGTGCGTTATTATTTGACGTCACGCTTTTCGATGGCGCAGGATGGTGATTTTAGCATCGAAGATTTAGAGCACGTGATTACACAAGATTTGGCTAATGAATTGGGAAATTTGCTTAATCGTGTATTGGTTCTTGCTCATAAGCATGCGATGCCTGAGTTGGCGCCAGTTAAGGCGCAATTGTCCGTAACGAAGCAACTTCGTCAAGATTATGCATACATGCTCGAACAAGTGCAAGCACACATGAGTGTATATAATATGCACTTGGCGTGCGCTGAAATAAAGCGGTTTGTTGGACAAGTGAATGCTTATGTGCATGCATTGGAACCGTGGCGTTTGGCTGATACCGACAAAACAGCTTTTATTGAAGCTATTACGACTGTTGCCGGCAGTTTATATGCGGTGGCGCATCTGTTATGGCCAATTATGCCGGTGAAAATGGAACAGTTGTGTGCTGCGCTTGGTAAGAAAATCACGATTTCTGATGAGTTAAGCAATTTGGATCCATGGAATCAATCTTTTGTGTTGGCTGAAAAAGTAGTTTTATTTGAAAAAGTTGATGGTGTTTTTGATGCTGCATGTGCAAAAAGTGAACAGAGCAGTGACGTTATGAGTACACAAAATAGTGTGGCGGCACAAGTACCAGTTGTTTCTGAAATTTCTATCGAGACTTTTTCGTCAGTTTGCATAGTAACTGGTACGATTGTGCATGCCGATATTGTTGAAAAATCTGACAAATTGCTCAAGCTGAAAGTTAATTGCGGTCCATATGGAGAACGGCAAATACTTGCGGGCATTCGGGCGTTTTATAAACCAGAAACGCTTGTTGGTCAACAGGGTTTATTTGTTGTTAATCTTAAACCGCGCATGTTGATGGGCTTGGAGTCGCAAGGTATGTTGTTGTGTGTACCCGACGGTACTATTTCACCATTTATCCAGCCACACCAACGTGTTGCTGATGGTTTGAGAGTTAAGTAGAGAATTCACTGCTAGAAATTTAACCCAGAACAAAAATTCTCTCAAAAATCGATCATGTCGGACACCCAGCATGATCGATTTTTAAAAAGATAGTTTCAAAAAGTAATTAAGTGATTATTGGCACTTGTAACTTTGGCCTTTATAACCAACTTTGTCCCAATCAGCTTCATTACTAGTGCAATCGAAAAGGCCTCCTGGGTGATTAAGACAGCCAGTCTTATATGTTGATATTCCTACTTTATATGGCCAACAGTGAGTATTGTTATAAAAGTCCCAGCAAGCCGCTGGCCATGCCCCATCACTTAGTGGTCCATAGTCTTGTCGCTCTAGGCGTTTGGCGTGGGAGACACTGATCATTGCTGCACCCTTGTCAAATAGTGGTACGAGAGAACTTTTACTATTAGCTGATTCGCGAACATATCCAAAAGTGTAAAAGCTTTTGCCTTTCAGCGACAAGCTGAATAGCATAGCAATTGAAAATATTGTAAAAGTTTTACCGTAATTCATTCTGCACCTCCATTTTTTAACATGGAACAAACACATTAACTTTACACTTGAAAGTGTACTACTACTACTACTAATGCAAGAGTTTTTTTTGAATTTTATTTTGGGCGATTAAAAATTATTTTTTGTGATACTTGCAGAGTGCACCAGATGCTTTTTGTTGCGCAGCAATTACCAGAAGTTCTTCGCGTGTGGCATAGCCGTTCGCTAGTTCCCTTAATGCTTTGGTGGTTGTGCTTTTTTTAGATGGTCGTGCGGCGGCAAGCGCACGCGTACATTTGTAACAATTTCCAGCGAGTGCGCCTTTTAAGTCAGCCTCTTTTTCGGGATGTTGGTATGTTGGGTTGATACAGTTTATTTTTCCGTTTGCGTCGGTTTGGAGCTTATGAAAAACTTCATGGAACATGGTCATTCTTCTTGATGCAGTTGAACATTGTTGAAGATATGGTTGGTTAACAAAAATTTGCCCTGCGCAGGTGCATGCAGCAGCATACGTGTAATCTATTGATAATGGTGAAAGTTGTTTGATGGTTGTTCGTTCTTCACCCGGTATTCCGACATCATTGAATGCTTCTTCGGCCAGCTCCTGGTATTCCTGATCGGCATCCTGTGAGCCGTGTCTGGCAAGTGCTTGGTTCTGTAGTTCGTGATTAAGATAGAGTGATGTTTGTGCCAGTGAACTTATGCATATCGTCAAAAATATATGCACTATTATTTTAGTATATGACATGAAAATTTACCTCCAAAAAACCTACATTTACCATATTCTAACAGTTTTATGAGTTTTTATCAAAAAATAATTTTCAAGAATTCCTATTGGTATTTAAAAAATTTAAAGCGTATTTTATAGACTGTGCTAAGATGATAGGTGCTTTGTTTTTATGAGGGTTACCATATGAAGCAAAAAGAAAACCGAAGTTGTGTGATTTCGGCGCAAATTACAAAAAAATCGCTGAACATAGTTAAAAATTTTTTGATAAAATATCCAGTTATTAGTGCCATTGTGAATGAAATAACGCAAAATGGTGGTCGCGTATTGCTGATTGGTGGTGCTGTGCGTGACCTGTTTTTGAATCTGACGCCGAAGGATTTTGATATTGAAGTGCATGGCCTTAAAATTGCCCAAATTCAAAAGATTTTGAAAAAGCATGGTCAGCTATCATTAGTTGGTAAATCATTTGGTGTGATACGCATAGAGGGTCTCAATGTGGATTGGTCGGTTCCGCGTATTGACAGTGCCGGACGTAAACCATTGGTGCAAATTAATCCATTACTTGATGTTCGCATGGCGTTTTCTCGTCGTGATCTGACGATTAATGCAATGGGATTAAATCTAAAAACGTGTGAATTGGTTGACCCGTTTCGTGGTATGCGTGATTTAAAATTAAATATATTGCGTACGCCGGATAAGAACAAATTTGTTGAAGATCCATTACGATTTTTTAGAGTTATGCAGTTTGTTGGTCGTTTTGGCATGAAACCAGATGAAGAATTAAATAGCTTGTGTGCAAAGATGGATATCTCTGGGGTTTCACGTGAGCGTATCGAAGAAGAATTTAAAAAATTATTTTTGAGATCCAAATGTCCATCTTTAGGGTTTAATTGGCTTCGTTCTATCGATCGCTTACAAGATGTTTTGCCAGAAATTTATGATACTATTGGCGTTGCACAGGATCCTGTTAAGCATCCTGAGGGTGATGTGTACACGCATATTATGCAGGTATTAGATGGGATTGCAGGTATAAAAAATATTTCTGAGCACGAAAAATTATTGTTTTGCTGGGCTGCGCTTGTGCATGATTTGGGCAAAAAAGATACCTCTAAAAAATGGCCTGATGGTGGTGTGTCTGCTTATGGACATGCAGAATTTGGAGTTCCGCTAGCCAAAAAATTATTAAAACGCATTACACAAGATCAAAAATTAATTGCGGGGGTGTGCAAAATTGTTAAGCATCACATGAAGCCGGGACAATTTATTGCCAATAAAGCAAAACCAGCGGCATACAAAAGATTAGCAAGCGAACTGGCGCCTGAAGTAACTCTTGAACTTCTTGGAAAATTTGCGCGTATTGATAAGCTTGCTCGCAATCCAAAAAGTCATAAATTATTGCGTGCAGGTGCTCGTTACGAGTTGCTTTTTGCGCGCAGAGCGCGAGCATATGCTGTGTACAAAGAACCGGAAAAGCCAGTGTTACTTGGGCGTGATTTGCTCAAATATGTCCAGCCGGGGCCAGAACTTGGCAAAATTCTGGCGCGAGCATACGAGATTCAATTGGACGAGGGAATTCGAGATAAAAAAATTCTTAAGAAACGGGTTCTGTGAGACTGTATCCACATTCTTTGTTAAAACAGGAAATAGTTACGCTACCATCTTTTGCAGTTTTTTTAATCAAAAATGGGGCATGGCATTTTGGACACGGTGTATTTTCTATTTCGCCAAAGATAGCAAAACGACATTTTGGATAATTGCTGCAGCCCCAGAATTTACCACCGCGCCAACTTTTTTGTACAACATCTTGTTTGCATAACGGGCAAGCAAATGGCGCTTTTGGTTGGTAAATATACTTACATGCTGGATATCCAGAACATGCTATAAAATGGCCATATCTGCCAATACGTTCTTGAAGTGGCTTGCCGCATTCTGGGCAGGTTTTATCCAGTATTTTTGGTTCTTCACGTTCGGTGAGTACGATGGTGCCATCTTCGGCAGTGATAAAATTGCTGGTAAATTTGCACGTTGGAAAGCCCGTGCAGCCGACAAATTCTCCGGCTCTGCCTGAGCGAATAACGAGTTCTTTGCCGCAACGGGGACAAATGAGTGCCGTTGGTTTTGTTTGTTTGGTATGCTTAATATCGGCGAATTTATCAACATCGCTGCGAAATTCGGTATAAAATTCGTTTAGCAACGTATCACGTTCCATGGAACCTTCGGCAATTTTATCTAGATCTTCTTCCATGAGTGCCGTAAACTTCGTGTTCATAATTTTGGGTAAGTTTTTTTCAAGAAGTGTTGTTACTTCGGTGCCCAAGGGCGTTGGAACAAATTGTTTTTTTTCGTCCAACGTCGTGTAATCTCTTTTGCGGATAGTGGTGAGAATATTTGCATATGTACTTGGCCGGCCAATACCTTCTTTTTCTAATTCTTTTACAAGAGATGCTTCAGTATAGCGGGCTGGTGGTTGTGTAAAATGTTGTTTTTGATCAAGTTTTTTGAGTAGAAGCGTGTTTTTAACTGCAATATTTGGTGGCAATATCACTTTTTTTTCTTTTTCGTCTTCTTCGGCGCTGTATATTCTTAGAAAACCATCAAACAATAATGTTGAACCAGTGACTTTAAAGTCAAATGGGCCACCCGTAATGGTTACTTGTCGTTGTGCGTAAAGTGCTGGTGTCATTTGGCTTGCGACAAATCGTTGCCAAATCAGGGTGTATAATTGTGCTTCGTCATTACTCAAATGCTTTTTTAACTGTTCGGGAGTTTTAGCAATGTCAATTGGACGGATCGCCTCGTGCGCATCTTGGGCTTTTTTGCTTTTTTGATAAACCAGTGGTTTTGGTGGTACGTAATCGTCTCCGTACGTATTTTTCACAAAAAAACGTGTGCTTTCTAACGCCGTGTTGGCGATGCGTAGCGAATCGGTACGCATGTAGGTTATTAGCGCAACCGTCTCATTGTTAACGTCGACGCCCTCATAGAGTTGTTGCGCGAGTGTCATGGTCTTTTTTACTGAAAAGCCCAAGCGATTATAGGCAGCTTGTTGTAAAGAACTGGTCATAAACGGTGGGTAAGGATTTTTTTTGCGTTGCTTGTCCTGAATGTCACTAATAATAAACTGCTGTTGCTTAATTTTCTTTGTGAGTTCATCGGCATGTTTTTTATCAGGAATTTCTATTTTTTTGTTGTGTACGTGGGTGAGTGGAGCGCGAATAATATTGTCTTTGTTGGTGAAATCGGCATCGATTGACCAGTACTCTTGCTGTTTAAAATTTTTAATTTCTTCTTCACGATGAACAATGAGCTTTAGTGCAACTGATTGTACGCGTCCTGCAGAGAGTCCTTTGCGAATTTTTCGCCACAAAATTGGGGAAACTTCATAGCCAACCCAACGATCAAGAGCTCTTCGTGCCTGTTGTGCAGCGACTTTTTTCAGATCAATTTCTGTTGGATGTTCTAATGCCTTGATAATAGCCGGCTGCGTAATCTCATTAAAGCTGATGCGGTGTATTTGTGCGCCTTTTTTAAGAACTTTTGCTATTTCTTGACCAACGTGCCACGCGATAATTTCTCCCTCCCGGTCAGGGTCTGGTGCCAAATAGATTTCCTCGCAGCTTTTTGCTTGTCGCACGATGTCCTGAATCGTTTTATTTTTACCAGGTAGAACAACATACGTGAATTTTATTGGTTGTTCTAAAGCTATACCTAGCGTTTTGGTAGGTAAGTCTTTGACATGGCCAAGCGTGGACATGATGGCAAAGTCTTTTCCAATAAACTTTGCTATTGTTTTTATTTTGGCTGGTGATTCAACAATTACTAGTTTTTTCATATTTTTTTGCGCACACATATATTTTGGCCCCCCCGTCCTTGCCACTAGCATAAAGATTCACCTACCGAAAAGTCAAATTATCAGTTATTTCAAAAAAAATCAGTTTTAGAAGAGAGTCGAATGGTCAACAACGAAAACGGGCCAAGAAAATTCTTGGCCCGTTTGGTTTATAAATCGCCTAATAATTTAAAAGCGATCGCCACGGTCAAAACGACCACCGCGACCACCTTGACCACCACCGCGACTAAATCCGCCACGACCACCTTGTCCGTAATGGCGAGGGCCACCTTCACGATGAGGACGGTCACCAGGATTATTTGCTTGGCTGACGGTTAAAGTACGGCCTTCATATTCGAAGTTATTCAATGCTTGAATGGCATTGTTGCCTTCTTCGTCATTAGTCATTGACACAAAGCCAAAACCACGAGATTTGCCAGTGATTTTGTCGGTGATGATGCGAGAAGATTCAACGGTACCATGTGCTTCGAATAAGGTTTTGAGACCATCTTCGGTTGTGGTATAAGAAAGATTTCCAACGTAGATATTCATTAATAAAACTCAATAGATAAAAAAACAAAATACTAATTATAAAAACAACGGACATTTTGTGAAGAAACAGTAAAAACTTAAATCAATAAAACCCTTTCAAAAATACTATTTTAAGTATACCAGAGGCTGGCAGGTTAAGCAATTTACGTTTTGCTGGTGGTATTTAAATTTTGATGCGTTATGTGTTGACTTCGCTGCATTTCGTTATTTCAGCAACATTTGAGCGTTTTTTCTCCAGTTTTTAGGTTTGGTTCACCAGAGGCGATGTCGTTGGTTTCAAGGGTGAGGGTTATGCTTCCCTCGGACAAACTTGGGAGTTTGTCATTGTTAAAACCCTTTTTAGTCGTGGCGCACTGAAATCCCTGACCGGTGATGGTGATGCTATCTGTATTGGTGCAGGTTTTGCTGATCTGTGGGGCACTGGCATTTACAACTTGCGTTATTACGCTGTCGTAACTTGCACCTGGTTTCTCTGGGGCGTTACATTTGAAAGTCACATCAATACTGCTTTCGTTCTTGAATGTCACGATCACGTTTGCTTGGCTTGCAAAAACGCCAAAAAGCAAAAACATATAATAAACTTTATTCATACCACCCCCATTTTGTGGCTTATTTTTTACTTTATACTCTAATCATACGCTTGTGTTGACAGCGTTTGCAAGATTTTAAATTTAATACTGTCGGCTTGAAAAACTAGCCGTGCTAACTATACTTTATAACGACTAATAGGTGTTTTAATGATTATTAACGATTCATTGCGTCTGGAATACGCGTATCTTTTGTATTTTTTGGTACCGTTGTTACTCGGTGCAGCTTTGTACCGTTTTTGGTTTTACAAACCAGTTCAGTATCGTTACAGTTTGGCGCATTATTTGGCAAAAAATGCCGGTGCTGCATCTTCGTTTTTTCGCGTGGTTTTCTTTATTTTTCGCTTATTAATTTTGATATTGCTTGCTTTTTTGATTGCCAAACCACAGTTGCCGGACAAACGAACACAAGTAATGGTCAATGGAATAGATATTGTTTTGGCTCTTGATGCTTCTGGGAGTATGGCTTGTTTTGACGACATGAATGACCGGCGTTCACGTATTGAGATTGCCAAGCAAGAAGCGCTGCGTTTTATCGATCAACGCGTGCATGATGCGCTGGGTATTGTTGTTTTTGGTAATGGTGTTCTTTCTGCCTGTCCATTAACGCATGATAAGGCTGTTTTGCGCGAAATTGTTGGTCAGTTGCAGATCGGGACCATGGTTGATGATCGTAGTACGCTGCTTTCACATGGTTTGTTGGCTGCACTTAATCGGCTTAAAATTTCACAATCGCCAAGTAAAGTAACTATTTTGCTGACTGACGGGCAACCAAGTATCAATGATGTACCGGTTGAAGTTCCTATCAAGATTGCCCAACAGCTCGGTGCAAAAATTTATACCATCGGTGTTGGTAATGAACGCGGCGGATTTTTTCCCGGTCCACAGGGCATGATGATGGCTGATGGAGTACAATTAAATGAAAAACTTCTTGAAGAAATTGCTAAACAAACCGGTGGCGTATTTTATCGTGCGCGCAATGCCAACGAAGTTCGGATGATTTATCAAACAATCGATGCGCTGGAGAAACAACCGATGAACGTACCATTATATACATCCTATGCCGACATTTTTGAGCCGATATTATGGCTCGTCGTAATTTTGTGTTTTTTGGAGATTTTCTGTGCACTCTTTGTATGGAGGCATCTTTGAGATGATTGGGAATTTGCCGCTTATTCTTTGGGCGCATGGTGCTATCTGGTGGTGGTTAGTTCCAGTTGTGCTGGCATTGATTGCTGGCACGTGGTATGTGCATCTATCGCGCAATAAACTCGCAAAAAAACTGGATAAAACTGGTACTTTGCTCAAGCACTTTAGTTCAATAAGAAATATTATTAAAGCAACGCTCGCCTCCGGTGCATTTTTGGGGATTTTTTTGGCACTTTTACATCCGCAGTGGGGCCACGTGAATGATAAGGTCGAGCAGCGCGGTCGTGATTTGATTGTAGCGTTGGACATTTCACGCAGTATGTTAGTGCAGGATGTTAAGCCCGATCGTCTTACGTGCGCAAAAAACATTATCAAAGATTTGGTTCAAAAGCTTGAAACTGATCGTGTTGCTCTCATGGTATTTAGCGAAAAGGCTCGCATCTATTGTCCGCTTACGCAAGATCGCGAGTTAGTTTCACTTTTTTTAGATCAGATTGATCATACTACGCTGAGCTCGGGAACAACGTTACTTGATCAACCAGTGCTTTGTGCACTTGAACAATGCGAGCGGCAACCTGACCGTAAACACAAATTGCTGGTATTGGTGACCGATGGCGAAGATTTTTCTCATGCATTATCACCTATTAAAGAGCGTGCAATTTCTGCTGGCTTAACCATTTTGGTGGTTGGGATAGGAACGAGTCAGGGTGCGCCTATTCCGGTTTATAACGAGAAAAAAGAGCGCATTGGTTATTTGAAAGATGTGCATGATCGCGTTGTGGTTTCCCAATTGAACAAGTTTGCGCTTAGTGAATTAGCCAAAGAAACTGGCGGGCGTGCTATATTTGTCGAAAAAGATACTGTTTTACTTGAAGAATTGGTTAATCGTATTAAGCAGTTTGATAAAGAGCGACAAGAGATGGCGATTGTGCCATCACTTAAAGAACAATATCCGTGGTTTTTGTTGACAAGCTTTGTGTGCATGCTACTTGAATGGGTGTTATGAAAAAGATACTTTTTTGGGTGATTATTTTTTCTCGGTGTCTACGTGCTGATGTGTCAAGCTTTTTTGATCGACTTTCGGGCCATACGTGTTACTGCCGTGATGATTTTGGTAGCGCACAACGTGCATTTGAGCGTCTACTTGTTAATGATCCGCAGAATACGAATATTATGGCAAGTCTTGCAGATGCTTTTTACGCGCAAGATAAATTTGAAGTTGCTGAGCAGTACTATCAGCAGTTGCTTAATAACGAAGTAAATATTGCTGACCAGGAAAAACTATTATTTAATATTGGTTGCACGCGTGCACAAAAAAAAGAATTTAAAGAAGCGCTTAACTTTTTTGAAAAAGTTGTTGTTATAAATAAAGAAAATATTCGTGCACAAAAGAACATAGAAATTTTAAAAAAAATATTAGAACAAGAACAAAAAAAACAAAAAGAGCAGCAAAATAATCAGCAGGAAAATAAAAAAGATCAGAAGCAAGATTCTGAAAATAAGAGTAACAATAAGAACGAAAAAAATAGTAAACAAGACAATAGTAAACAAGACAAAGAAGAAAACGAAAAGCAACAAGAACAACAAAATAAGCAATCACAACCCGAGTCAAATAGTCAGCCAAATAACCAGCATGAAGAAAAAAAAACCGATAAGGCAGATAATCAGCGCCAGTCAGCAGATCAACCTCAGTCGGCGCAACCGGAACAAAATAAACAGGAGCAGCAATCAGCAAATGCTGCAAATAAGTTAGATAAACAGATGGCGCAACTCTTGCACGATGTCGATAAGCTTGATCAGCGCGGTCAGCATTTGTATTTGCAGGCAATTGCTGGAAAATCTGCCGAACAACAACGAGGTGCCCATGATTGGTAATCGTTTTTTAATAAATTGCTTTATCTTTTGTGCGTTTTTGCATAATGCGCATGCAGTTGAACTCCAATTGCGTATAACAAATTTGGAAGGAGCTGCGCTTACGCAGGTTCATCAAGGAGAGCTCTTTTTAGTTGAGAGTACGGTTCTTGATGATCAAGGTAACTTGGGTGAGCCAATCATTATGCATCTGGAAAAATTAACGATGGTGCAGCGTTACCCTGTTTCGACGCATATCACTATTATTAATGGGCACCAGCAAATTAAAAGAAATTATTTGTACAAAGTACGCGTTGATACACTCGGGCAATATGCGCTTGGTCCGGCATATTTTGATCTTGGCGCGACCGTTGTTCGTTCGACAGCTCTGTCGTTTGAAGTGGTTAGGGGATCAAGTGAGCCGACTGTTGATGCTGCCGATCCTTTTATTTTTGTCAAAACTGATAAAGCAGCAGTTTATGTTGGTGAGCAGGTTTTATTGACTGTGCGTCTGTGTTATAAAAAAACGGTTATCTCGTTGGCTCTTGAACCACTCAAGTTAACAAATGCTTCATCGTTACAACTTGGCCCGGTGCGCCAAGAAACTTTTGCGTATGATGCCAGCGATTGGTCATGCTTTACGTATACATTTGCTGTGTATCCTGAGCGACCGGGTGACTTGGTAATACCGTCATTGCTTGCGCACGGCGAGCGTGACAAGGATGCGCATGGTGGCTTTATGGCGCACTTTTTCTTCAGTTTTGATCGAGAAAAAATAAGAGTACAATCAAAGCCATTTGTTATTAACGTTAATCATGTTCCGCACGCACAAAAAGATAATGTTGTTGGTGAATTTTCGCAATTTACTGCCGTGTTAGACAAAACTGTGCTTGAACCTGGTACGGCAGCGACGTATACTTTGACGCTCGTTGGCAATGGTAACCTTCAGTTGATTAGTTTTAATGAGCTTGCTTTGCCAAAGAGCGTTAAAACCTATGAGTCTAAAGTGAATCTTGGACTTGATACACGTCCCGGTTACTTGGTGCGCAAACAAGAAATAATTTTACAGCCGCTCGAGGCTGGCATATTTACTATTCCGTCACAGATATTCACCTATTTTGATCCGACGGATAAGCGTGTTAAGCGCCTCAAAACGAAAGAACTTGTTTTATCAGTCAAGCGGGGAACAGCTAAAAAAATGGTGATGGTACCGCAAGAAAACGAACCACAGAGAAGTAAGAAATTGCCAAAAATTGCTCATTGGCTGCTTGCTTTTTTAAGTATAGTGCTCGTCATGTTTTTACTTGGGCATTATCTTTTTATTGTGTATGAGCCGTATATAGACAAAAAGCGCGCCTATTATACATTTAAGTGTCAGGTTCGACAGGCGAAAAAAAAGAAGAGTTCACGTGCTATCTATCGGGCGTGGTTTGGGCTGCTTGAAAAACGGTTGGGAGTAGATCTCGTGCCAAAGTCATTGCGGGATGTTAAGCAATTTTTTGCGCAGGCGCTGCAAGAATCGTGGTGCATGTACGTTGAGAAGCTTGAATCTTTTGCATTTCAGGAGCGTGAGTTACTGTATGGACTCGATGACTTGATTGCGCAGACCTATGAGTGGGTGTCGAATCTTGAGGATGTGTTGTGATAATAGAGTGCTGTATTACTATTATGCATGTTGTGCCGGAATTGGCATGGCAGCTCTGCTGGTTAGGTGGATTAGGGTTGGTTGCAGGCGCATTATTTTTTGTTCGAAAAAAAGTAAAACTCTTGGTGATGGGCGTTGGCTGTGGAATTACCTTGTTTGCGGGTTTCTTCCTTGCTTGCTATGCTCATACGCAACATTGTTGCTGGATATGTCCTATGCAACAGATGCCACTTTATGTGGGGCCGTCATTTCAGTATCATCAATTGCACGAAATCGCCAGTGGTGAATTGGTACGAGTGCGAAAACGGTATGGGGCTTGGTGTGATGTGCAAACAAAAGCGTGTAGAGGATGGGCACATTTAGTATAAATGATCTTAAAAAAATATGGGTTTTTCTGTCTGTTCTTCTGTGTGCGTTGAGTGTTTTTTTATTCTCGCAGTATAGGTTTTTTGGTGCACAGGCGAATGAATTAGTGCTTTTACAGGAGCATTATGCTGAGCATGTTGATGTGCTCAAACGCGTTATTGCTGATGTACTTGTGCATGCTGAATGTACGCCTGCTGTCCAAAAAACACCGAAAAAAATAAAAAAGACGGCTATTTCAGCCAAGCGAAAGCAACTCTGCCAATCGCTGCGCACTTATTTGCAGCAAAAGGATACGCATATTGATGTGCATGATTTGCAGGAAATTTATCGTTCATTTGATCAAACTGCAGATTTAACTATTGAAAGTGCTGAAGATGCTGGTGCTGTTGAAACGACGCTTGACATTGATGGTTCTTTAGTTTCTCACCAGCAACCAAAAAGGAAGAATGCGGCAAAAAAAAATCGCCTATTTGGTTGGCCGCTTGAGCCGGATCGTTTTTGGGTGAGTTCTTTTTTTGGTCGTCGTAAACTTACGCGTGGCAAGTGGACCTTTCATTCAGGATTGGATCTTGCCGCGCTGAAGGGTACGCCTATTCACGCAGTGGCTGAAGGCGTCGTTTTGGAAGCTGGTGATAGTAATAATGGCTACGGCAATACCATTTTGTTGTCCCATGAGCATGGGTACAAAACTCGTTATGCTCATCTAGAACATGTTAATGTTCGTCCAAAACAAAAAGTGCGCCGTGGTCAAACTATAGGCACAGTTGGTGATACAGGCAATGTGCGTGGTAATGGTACCGATGCATCACATTTGCATTTTGAAGTTCATCGCCACAATCGTCCCGTTAATCCGCTGTATTATTTATCGTAGAACTTCGCAATTTGGTGAATATTTTTGTTATACTAAAATTAATAAGTCCAGAAAGGATAGTTTGTGAATATTATTGAACGATATCAACAATGGCGTCAACGTCGGCCGGTGGCAAAAGAAGTTATCGAAATAACGCTGATTCTTTTGTTTGTGTTTTTGGTCCGTACCATTGGTTTTGGTTTGTATGCGGTGCCTTCAGGTTCTATGGAGACGACGATTTTGTGTGGCGAACGGTTGTTTGCTGACAAGTTTACGCTCCTATTTTTACCGCTCAAACGTGGCGATGTTATTTCGTTCAATAGCCCCCTTTACCACTATTCAGACAACGTCCTTGTTAATTGGTGGCAAATGTATGCATGGGGTCCGGATAATTTGACCAAACGTATCGTTGGTATTCCTGGTGATCATGTGCAGGGTAAGATTGAGGATGGCAAACCAGTTATCTATCTTAATGGTGAAAAACTGAATGAGCCTTACGTGGACAAATATCCGCTTATTGCAATCGTTGATCCGGATAAACCACTTAAGCTTGAATATCGGAGTTATGATCGTTTGATTTCTTATGAAAAGCAGCCTTTTTATATCATGACGTCTCAGGAGGTAATTTTGGGAAGACGTTTAACTCTGTTAAATGGTTACCCAGATCAGCTGTTACCAGAAACACCAGTGATGAGTAGTCGTACCAGCGGAAAATCGGTTGACGAATATGATGTTCAGTTGAGTGCGGATGAATATTGGGTGATGGGTGACAATCGTCAAAATAGTACTGATGCACGTTTTTGGGGTTTTCCGCTCAAGAAAAAATTTATTCATGGTAGAGTTGTTTTTCGTTTATGGTCAATTGATATTTCCGATTCATGGGGTTCTTTAGAATGGCTGCATATTTGGCCATTTGATTTACTAAGGCATCCAATTTTATTTTGGAGTCGGGTGCGTTGGAGTCGTTGCTTGAATGTTATTCGTTAGAAATATGTAAGTTTTGTTTTTTTATTTTTGTGATTAAATGGCATCACCGGAATTGGATAGAGGAATGAATTTTTTTCAGCGTTTGGTAGCGTGGTATCGTCGTCCAAAATCAAAGACACAGGATTTTGTCGAATCTTTGTTTTTGTTTGTACCACTTGCCTTTATTATTCGCACCATCGGTTTTGGTTTGTATGAAGTACCTTCTGGGTCTATGGAAACGACCATGTTGGTTGGGGAGCGTTTTTTTGCTGATAAATTTACTATATTATTTGTGCCGCCGAAATATGGTGATGTTATTTCATTTAATGATCCAAATTTTTCCTATTCCGATGGTGCTTTGAAAAATTGGTGGCAGATGTATGTTTTTGGGCCTTCAAATTGGACTAAACGCGTGATTGGAGTGCCTGGAGACCATATTGTTGGAACGATAGAAGATGGCAAACCAGTGATCTATCGTAATGGAAACAAGCTAGAAGAGCACTATATTAATCAATATCCGCTCCTGGTTGTGTATAATCCAGCGGGGGCAAAGCAGCTAAAACAAAAAAGTTATGTGCCCGAGCTTTCTCTTGAGCAACAGCCTTTTTATCGGGTAACGCCACTTGAAAAAATATGGGGTAAGCGAAAATCAGTTTTGTACGGTTTGCCTGAGCTGGTGTATCCGTATACGCCGGTTGATCGTGTTACGACTTTCGGTACGTCTGAGGAGCATCCCGTAGATGTGTTTGACGTGCATCTGCGTGATGACGAATATTGGGTGATGGGTGATAATCGTCAAGGCAGTAATGATTCGCGTTTTTGGGGGCCGCTTAAAAGACGCTTTATTCATGGC
>Ga0265592_1000656_pt1 | contig 17128 bp, 31 predicted proteins | sample saktaG_7_FD_190141 | JGI IMG/M metagenome (GOLD analysis project Ga0265592, IMG submission 190141) | Saline water microbial communities from Sakinaw Lake, British Columbia, Canada - sak_2010_1_5_120m | ecosystem: Environmental > Aquatic > Non-marine Saline and Alkaline > Saline ... | reverse complement strand
AAGTATATCCAATAAACATGAATATACAAAATATTAAACCTACAAATCCTAATCCAACCCCAATTGGTTCTGATGGATTCATAAAGCTGTTGCAAAACCACATGCATAACCATGACAAGCCATAGATAATAGCAACAGCAGCACATAAGCACGCCGCAGCAGCAATAAACAAACCAATAACTATTAAAATCTGAAATAGTTTATCATTCATTTTATTCCTCCTTTAAAAATAATCTGACATTTATTTGCGTGCAACTATACCATATAAAACACTCAATTGGAGATATTGTAATATTAGGCTCAACTATGTAATTATATATTAATATTATGCCTATCATAATTGCAACTGTGTAGAAGAATACCTTTAATTCACTCATAACTACCCCCTTTCTATTGTAGCAACTAATTTACCAAAATATATTTTAGGAAGAGGACAGGATTCAGTTATAATAACATTACCATCAGTATCTTTCGGATATTCCAATGAATTAAAATCCAGCATTGATGGAATTTTATTGTCAGTTTTTATATCACAGCCTAAATATTTTTGAGCATCATCTAAAAAAACATAAATACTACTTTTCATTTTAAATCTCCTAAAGTTAAATCAAATATTTTCATAGTTGCTAAAATTGCACCATACTCCATGCCATAAGCAAAGGTTGCATTATTCCATAAATATTTTGCTATCTTCCCTTTAGACAAGCCCTTTATTGTATTTCTATCGAATTTACCATTTTGGATTTCTTTAATGTAATTTATAGCATCTTCTCTTGTCATTAGTACCTGCCTTTTACTTTAATATACATTATTTGTATTTTATCTGCTAGTTTTTGGTATGCATTTTTGAGCATTTCTCTTTTCTGAACAACTAATGCACTTTCTTGTTCTTTTGTTTCTTTTCTTACTGGAATTAGTTGGTATAACTGCCCTAGAATTATCTCAGCTTCAGTTAAATCCTGTAAAAGAAAATCAGAGTATATCTGGTTGTGGATATCCTTTTTTAATTCAGTTTTATACTCTTCTTTTTTGCTTTCATCATAAGAACCATTTAATGTAAAATTTTTCTCAGAACTAATTAGCAGTTCTGCATATATTTTAGAATTGCCATATTCATAAAATTTTATTTTGTCCATTATACTCATATTATTTTCCTTATTTTCATTTTTTTCTCCTAAATATATTTTCCAATAAGCCCATCTATAAATTGTAATTTCCCAACAATACATAATTTCCAATATAACCATTTAAACAAAGAGATTTCACCCTCGCCTTTACAATAACAACATTGTTCATATGGGCCACCACCAGGGCCATCCCATAATATAGCGTCATATTCCCCACCTTTTCCATTACAAGCTAAACATTTCATTTTATTCCGCCTTTTAATTCTAATTTATATTCATATTTAATGCTATTTTTTGGTATAAAAATATGTATCCAATCTCTACTATTATCCCAAAAATTTGTTATGACAGTAATATGAGGATTTTCTTTATCTGTTTCGTATATAGTGCATCTATTAGAATTAATCCAAGAGAGCCTAATACCTCCATCTTTTTGCTTCCATAAATATTTATATATAGGAGAAGTCCCCATATATCCTCCGAATAAAAACCACCTACCATCAACAGAACTACCATTATTAAATGCAACTATTTCTTGTGTATACTGCTTATCATATTTTTCAAAACAAGAATAGCATATAAACACTAATCCAAACAGTAAAATAATTAATTTTAAATTTTTCATATTAATTCCCCTTATAGCGTTCTTTTATTAATTCAATAAGTTCGGGGCTTCTATATTTAAAATTATCTAGTATATTTAAACATATTACTGGTTTATCTGTTATTTCCTTTAATTCTATCTCTTGTTTGTAAGTCATGCATACTATCTCATCAGCCCACGCTAAAAGTACCTCGTCAACAGGTATCAGTGCAAATTCAGGAGTTAATCCTACCGCCCTTGTATTAAAATTATAAGGTTCTTGTGATAATACAAAAGCAGCTGTAGGGGAACGTAATAACCCAGTACTACATACACAAAGCACTCTTTTATAGTTTCCTTGCCATTCATTATGGCAGTTTCCAAGACGATTCATTAGGTATTCCTCCATATTATTTTCCTTTTCTTAATTTTTTCCATAATTTTAAATCTTCTTTACAACCCTGACATGGTGTAAATCTTGGTTTATGTTCATATTTATTATCTACCTTCTCAAACCAATGTTTTATATACATTTTAAATAAATAAGGTAACGAAAAATATCTCATGCCTTCTTTTCCTTACCACATGCTCTGCATTTAACTTTTTTTATTACACCATTTTCTTTCTTAACTGTTTTGTATTTCAGATGCTTACAATCAGTTACTTTCTCTGACAATTCTATTCTTACTTTGTATAAATGCTCCATTACTTTTTTTCTTGATTTATTAAATATTCCTAATATATGCATTATTCCTGCAACCTCCATATTTTACTGTTAGAACTTAATAAATTATATTCATTTTCTTTCATTAATAATTTTTCTATTTTGTTAAAATCTGCTTTAAATGCTTTTAACAAATCAGACAAACAGTAGAACTCTTCGCCACTACTGGTAGTTACCTTAATCACTTCAACTAAATTCTCACCTTTCATATTGTCTCCTTAAAGTAATACTTGAAGTACACTTAATGTTTTACTTTAACTGTCAATTAGGGTAATTAACCATTATTTACTCCTCATTAATTTCTTTCTTCTTCTGTTTCTTTTCCAATCTAAATACCTGTATTTCATAGGCTTCCAGAACCACCAAAGCGCCAACAATACAAATAAACCAAGTAACAAAAACAATGTAACCCAAACATCACTATTCATAAACTCTCCTTATAATTTTTCAACAGTATAATTAATATCTGGTTCAGCACCAACCCTGTAAGTATTTCCATTTACAAGTATGTCAATTGTATCATTCATTAAAAGATAATCACCAGACTCATTAGTCCATTTTGCAAACTTTTCAGCAGCATCTTCCTCGGATAAAGCATATTCATTATGCTCGTCACCAACTTCATCAATTACACTATATTTTTTACAATTACAAGTTTTACTGTCATCAAACTTATAATCTCCACATTTTTCACATTTCCACATTTTAGTTCTCCTTTTCAATTTTCAGCCTCACATCTTAATATAGGACATCAATTTTCTATGGATTAACTTTTTTATTATTTTTTTTATTTTAATTAATTTTTACTAAAAAATTCCACCAATTTTTAACCAATTTTACTAAATTCACTGAATTCTTTAACCTATTTCGTCTATAACCTATTGATACTCAGGCACATACGTACCTTAATTTTTGATTTTACTAATTATTTCAAATTTTAAGTAATTAATAATAAAGAACTTACAAAACACATAAATAAAAATCACTTTTTTCTCCTCGTTGCTTCTGTAAGTCCTTGATACTCAGTGGCATACATATATCAAATTTTAATATAAACTTAATAATCTAATATTTTCTCGACGAGGTTCTGGTACGCACGCGCGCCCCCGCGCAGCTGTTATTATTATAGCTCTTTATTACTTCGTAAAGGTAAGAGTGGTAAAAACTAGAGCTTTAAAAGATTTAATTAATAATAATAATAAATATATATAAATATAATAAAGAAAATTTACTTATCTTAAGGGTAATATACTCAATAAGGTATTATAAAAACGTAGTTTTTATTCCAGAACTTTTGATTTTTTCGCACTTCGTGCTCAATACGGGCTTTCGCCCGTTATATTCCTTCTCGGAGAGAGAGATTTTTTCTTAGAAAAAAGAGATTTTTTTCTTTTAAAAACAGAAATTCCTAAATTAAACAATTTCTTAAAAAACACCTCTCTAAGACTATCGAAGATAGGCGGGAAGTTTCCCCACCCCCATTCCGAACACCCCCTCCCCAAATAAATAATTAAAATTAGCCTTGACATTTAAATTTTGAGGTTTTACATTGCGTATGGTGAAAATATGAGTTTGATATCTGGAAGTTTAGAAGGTAATCTCAAGAAGATTACGAAAAAAGATGAAGAAGTGTTAAAAGCGTGTTACCGAGACTATTGTGAACATAATTGGAGGGATAAACTCTCTTTCAGTGAATTTAAAAGGCTTATGCTTATAGGTCATTGGGATGAGGAGTTGACGGAGCTTCATGGTAAATGAATTAGAACCTTTACGTGGTACAGAGGCATTTTTAAAAAGATTTGTTGATAACGTTGTTGAGATTAATCCCGATGAATGTTACGTGTTAAAATCCGACGGAGTTACTTATGGCAGGCGAGTGTGTGGGGCAATCAGGCAAGATGGCAAGCGTTGTTTGGCAAGCGCAGGTAAGATGACAGCACATCATGGATTTGGCAGATGTTTATCACATGATAAGCATGAAAGAGGAAAAAGTAATTGGCTGAGATTAAGTTCGAGTATAGCAAAAGACACTTCGTTGGGGAAACTATTGGCAAACTCAATGGACTTAGATGTGCAGGTGAACGATGTAACTTCCAATTTAGCCTTTCAGGAGTCATTGTTGTTGTGGTATATGGAGCATGTAATGACCAGAGCAGAGAATAAAGAATTTGACAAAGATGACGTTAGATTTCTTAAAGAACTTAATATTGACATGATACATAGTAAAGAATCCGCAGCACGGATAAAAGGTTCAACCAAACTAGATGCAATCCATGTAAAGCAATTTGTAGACCAGATAATGGCATATTTATTGGGTAGATTACACCAATTAGGACAAGATGAGCAGACAATTATGAATTTACTAAGGGATATGGTCAAAGAAGTGTTTGCGCCAATGGCTGCTACGGGGTTAATACAAGGCAACGTAGGTACGTTGGCAAAGATAGATGACAGGTATAAATCCATGAACATACCAGACGAGGGAAAGATAATTGATAATACACATTGACATGGATATAGAAGTTTTAGACAAATTTATGGCCGAAGATTTTAAATTTCAGCTGGATAGTATGTTAGAGCTGAATGAGTTAGAATGGAAAGTTAACAATAAACAAATTATAGAAAAACATGACTGATGGAGTAGACAGATTTACAGATAATAATGCTATGTTTTCCGCTTATGCAGAGAAGTGGACTAAAGACTATTTAGAGAAGCAATATAAAAGCGGAAAGTTTAACTGGACAAAAGAAACTGCGCAGAAATTTGCAGAAATTGACATAGAAACTTTATTATTTGACCCCTATTTTTTAAAGGCTAAGGATTGGTTGTATCCGGGTATTGCAGACGTAATTTTAGACATCTACGAAAAACGTAAAAAGAGTCCAATTACTTTAGTGGCCGTGCTCGGAGGCTTCGGCTCCGGAAAAACAGCTGGAATAGGTGGAACGCTTATTTGGCTTGAATGGTTTAGGTTTAGTTGTAAATATGCTGCTCGTTCTAAAAGGGCATGCCCACAGGAGTATTATAAATTAAAGCCAACTTCCAAAGTAGCGTTTATTGCTTTATCTAAGACAGTTGAGAAATCTAAACTAATTACCTTTTCAGAAATGATACCACCTTTCTTATCGGGTTTTAATAAAGATTATTTTCCCATTAATCCTAGAATTAAGAGTATGATAGATATCCCCGGAAACAATACCATTATCTTTCCCAATACGGCAACTGAGGCAGCAAATGCTGGATATTCTATTTTTAGTTTCGTAATGGATGAGATTTCGTTTTTAGAGATTATAGACGGTAGTAGTCGTACTAAAGGGTCGGGTTCGGAAACTTATGACCAAGCAGCAGCAGCTTACATGTCAGCCGAAGGGCGTAGGAAATCACGATTCCGTAAAGACGGTTATGACGACGGATTAGGGATTTTAATATCTTCGGTTAATTATGATGAGGATTATTTAGTGTCGAGGATTAGAGAGGCATACCACAAAATAAATAATAAAGGTGTATTTTATAAAGTGCTATTGCCTTGGAAGGTAGACCCCGATAAGGCAGTTGGTAAAGACCATTTTTATTTTGATACGAATAAGTATCAGGTTGTTAAAGATGAAAGGCAAATACGGGCATTAGACGAGTATTACGTCGATGTTCCGATAGAAGACATTATTTTTGGAAACACAGATGAAGACCCAAACGATAAATTGTTGTTGAATTTAGAGAATGGGAATTTGTCATTGAATTAAGGGGCTAATATGCATTGGAATTATCGAATTGTAAAGGGAGTAAGCAAAGAGAGTGGTAAGGAATTTTTTGTAATTAAAGAAGTGGATTATGATGCTTTGGGAGGGATAGCATCTATTTCAGAAGACCCTGTATACCCATTAGGGGATACTTTGAATGATTTACAAAGAGATTTTAAGTTAATGCAGAGAGCATTTAAAAAGAAAATGATTGACGAACAAAATGTAGAATACGGTTTACCAGAGGGGGCTATTGATGAACAAATCAGATAAAGAAGATATTTGTATGTTGGGTGTTATAAAGTTACTTAATGGTATTGCTACAAGTTCTCAAATAAAACAAAAAGTAGAAGAGTTGGGCTATAATCTTAATACTAGAAAAGTACTAAGACGATTAAAAAGACAAGGTGTATTGAAAACAGACCGACCTGATTCGGATAAATTAGAGATTAGGTGGGAATACGCCAAGTAGGAGATGTATGAAAAGAAAATTGGAAAAAGATGCAATGGAACGGTGTGATGAATTAGTGAATGAAATAACAAATGAAGACGAACTTAAAGATTTAAAAGAATCAATGGATTGGTCTAATTCAGTTGCAAGGATTTATTTAGATAATCCTGATTTTTTAATTAATATGGCTAAGATACGGGGTATGTATTATAAAGCATTGAGAAAAAATGGCTTTTCAAAGAAAACAGCAGAAATTATGGTGTTTTCACATTTTGATGATTATTCAAGTGATAATTTTGAACCAGAAACTTATGATAACTAAGAGGTGTTGACATATACCGATAATTAAGATTCCCATAGAGTACAAGTATGATTTTACGGTAGACCCTTATGAGTCTTCTCGTAATATTCTATCAATACCTATTGGGTCTATATCACCTTTTTTAAATTGGTCTTCTGTGGAAGCTTGCATGAGTAAAGAACTCAATAATCCATTTGATTCTAAAATACTGCAATTTGACGATGATTTTATTTGTACTGATAATATACCAAGATATATGCATGTTGATTTAGGATTGAAGCACGATGCTATGGGCGTGTCTATGACGCATGTTTCGGGCTGGAAGAAAGTGCCTGTAAGGGAAGATGTCAATATAGAAACTGAGCAGGAACTTCCAATTATAAAATTTGATTTTATTGGTAAGATTAAGCCAGAAGGCGGAGGCGAAGAACTATATATTGCAGATGTTAGGGAGTTAATTATAAATGAACTTTCGAGAAGAGGCTTTAAAATTAGGCTGGCTACCTTTGATCGTTTTGCCAGCCACGAAAGTTTGCAAATTCTGATTGCAGAGGGGTATGCAATTGACAGGCTTTCTTTGGATAGGACAACGGCATATGTGATAGTAGATTATAAAAAGCCCTCAAGAACTAGGCGTGTATCTACTGGTGGAAATTATATGGCAGCATGGCAATCACTTAAAAATGCTTTAACGGATAAAAGGGTTATATTTCCCTATAATGAAGATTTTGTAGAAGAAGCCAAGCATGCTGAAAAAAGGATTAAGGGTTCTAAGGTAACAATAGATTGTCAATCTTCTTCATTATCCTTGGATTTATTAGAATCAATGGCAGGCAGTATATTTAATGCTACCAATAATGAATCTGATGTGTTATTATTAGAAGAGGACATAGTAACAGAAAGAGATAAGAGATATGCATCTTTCTACAAAACTTTTGAAAGAGAGCAAGCAGATGATTTTGATACGAGTTTTGTAGGGGCAGATTATGATGATAATATTTTTTACTCTGAAGGCGGTGATATGTTTTGAAGAAAAAATTTAAAATAAGGGATTATTTACCTTCAATGAGGTTGAATAAGAATTTGAAGGAAGATATAGAAAAAAAAGTACGTGAATCTTCAGCTGCTGCGGTTGCAAATGTTGAAAAGGAATTTAAGTATGATTTAGAGGAATTACGTAATACCGTTGAATCCTTAAATCCACAAGCATTGGCATCTCAGGATGATTTGTTTTATAAATCTATGTATTCTAATTGGGGTGGTAAAAATGCAAAGGAATTTGACCCTGAAAAGAGTGTAACAGAGGCGGTTAAGTATGGGCGTGCAAGAGGGTTTTTTACGGCATATAATATGCCATTGGAAAGAAAGCAATCTGATGAAGAGCGCAGGTATGCTCAAACTATTTCTTATAATAGGGTGCATGAAGACCCATTAATTGGGGCAATACCGGATGTATATCAGCGATTTGCTTTAGGTAGAGGTGTTAAATTTAGATGCGATGAGCCAAAGATACAAGCACTGCTGGAAGAATTTTGGCGTGACAATTCTATGGATATGTATTTAAAGCGATTGGCGTGGTTATTGGTGACTGAAAGTGAATATTTCCCGTTATACTTTATTTCAAAGAAAACAGGCAAAGTTAAGATTAGGGAAATACAGCCATTAGAAGTAGTAACAATAGAAACCAATCCAAATGATAAAAGTGTACCATTGTCTTATTGCAGGGAATTTTTTGATGATGAAATGATGGATAACAAAATACCGGATAAAGATAGAAAACGCAGGTATTATGCCGATATAAATTATTTTATTCAGAAAATAGATGAATTAGATGGGCATACATCAGAATTTGATGGTAAAGAAGGCTGGCAGAAGGACGACAAGTTAGTACAGTTTGTTAAATTGATGAAGAATAGGGAAGTACGTAGTAGAGTATTTCTTGAAAGAGTAATGAAATGGGGCGAATGGTATAAACAGTGGCTGACTGATAGAGCTATTATTAATCACGAGGTTGGTCGGGTGTGTTGGATACTTGAGATATCCTCAAGAAAATCAGAAGTATGGGAAAGATACAAACCAGCACCAGCAGGTGGGACAACTAAAATAAGCACACCCGATAGAAAATGGATTCCAACTAATGCAAAGATAAATGCAAATGATTCTAAAGAGGATGGTTTATTTTTGCAATATCAAATATGTGCGGGAGCAAGTTTACCTTTGCATGTTTTAACTCAAAGGGCTACAGAAAGTAATTATAGTAGTTTGAAGAAATCTGAGAATCCGATGACAATGGCTATTCTTGATTTTCAGGATTTGCTGTCTGAGTCGTTTTTGAAGCCTATGTTTAGATTAATTATTCGTTCAGCTAGGAACGCCTCAAGTCCTAAAGATAAAATTCCATCTACTGTTAGTATTCGCAGATATGTGACTGAATATTTAAGGGAAGTATTCAGGAATATGCTGGAAGCCTATCAGGATGAAGAAATAGATTCAAGAAAAATGCTTAAAACGATTAAAGTTGTTACCGAGAATTTTATTGAGGATTTCAAGAAAGATGAAACTTCAAGAGGTATCGCAGGTATTTACGATGTTATCTTGAATGAAATGGAAACTTTGAAAGAGATGTATATAAAAGATTCTATTAATCTATTGGAATCTAAAGAGGCTAAGATTGATTCTAATTTAATTAAGAAAGCATATGAGATAATTGAAAGTGGAATTAATTTAAAAGTAGAACCTGAAAACGTACCTATTGAGATTATTTTTCCCGATATGTATATGGACGACCCGTTGAATACGGCTAAGATACTCAAACTTTATAAAGAAATTGGTATTGCTTCTAATGCTACATTAATGGCAAAAGCAGGATTAAATGCAGACCAAGAGAAATTTTTAATAAGTAAAGAACAAAAAGAATTGCAGAAACAGGGGTTATTGCCCGATGTTACGAAAGGAAAAGAAGATGGAAAACCAAAAGATACCAAAAGCGACCCTGATGATGGAACAGGAACAGGAGACCAAGAGCCTACCGGACACGGGCGCAGTAATTAGCGCACTTACTTTGGTGATGTATAACGATTTAGGTTGTGATATAGAACCAGTATCTGTTTTAGACGGCAAAGAATATCCTTTTAACCCAAATACGTTGGATTTATTTAAAGGGTTTTTGGAAAGTATGTGTAATAAATTTGGTATGGCAGAAGTGCTGAAGGAGTATATAGAAGTCGGTGGAAACAGTACTGATAGAAAAGATACTGAATGATGCATTTAGATTGTCAAGCTATATTTTAAGAAGTAAGTATGATTATGGTTTAATTACGTTTGATTCTTTTTATATTTATAATATCTATCTTGGTAAACTGCGTCGCTACCTTGGGATAGCAAGTGAGGATTCTTTTGATAGAGTCCTCACTTCTATTGTGGATTGGAATCCCGACGGGTCAAAGGCAATTGCAAACGCACTTAAAACATTAATAACAACTATGATGTTTGTAGCTAAAGAATCCTAAAACTTAATTTTATAATTAATAAACAATAACTACTAAAATCCTTTAGTTGATAGGGTTGACATACTCTATCAACTATACTTATATTAAGCATGTCGAACATAATTTAACTCAAGGAGTGGATTCGGCTGCAAAATTATGATTTAAAAGTTTTCACAGAAGCACTAAGGTTGGTGATATGATTTGCCATATTCAGGGACTAGTGACTCTAAACTTCCAAAAAATATAGCAAAACTAAGTACAAAGTTAAAAAAGATTTGGGTGTCTTCGTTTAACAGTGCTTATAAATCGTCTAATGGTGATGAAGTATATTCTTTCAAAGTATCTAATGCTGCTGTAAAGAAAGCATCTAATAAAAAAGAATCAATTGAGGATATTCCTGTTGAAGCAGGAGTTGAACCTATAACTGAGGAGTTGGAGGCTAAGATGAACAAAGGTTATGATGTATTTCAGAATATTGTAGTGTCCTTGCAAGAGGGCAGTATTGACAAGGAAAATAGAACTGCTGATATTGTAGCTCTTGCAGAGGGTTGGTCAGCAAATGGGGCTTTTTATGATAAGTCAACTGCTGAAAGTATGGCTTCGTTACTGTCAAGCCGTAAAAAGATTTTTTGCAATCATACAGATGAAAAGAAATTTGGCAGAGATGTATTGGTTTGGGCTGCTACTGTGCAAGAATCAATTGGCAAAGATGGCAAAGCATTTGCTAAAATCAGGTTTACTGATAATCCAGCTTCTGCATGGTTATTTGAAGAGGCTAAGCAGAATCCAGAAGAAGTACAGTTTTCCATTGATGCGATTGCAAGAGTGCATGAGGGTAAAGCACCTGATGGTAAAGAGGGGATTATAGTAGATAAATTTATTCGTTTAAATTCGTTGGACATTGTTGATTATGCTGCTGCTGGTGGAGTTGTTCAACGTACATATGCAAGTAAAGGTGAATCAGAGTTAAGTATAATTAAAGAAGCAGCTGACACTTTGAAAGACAGAGTAAGTAAATATGTTGAAAAAGATAAATTAAATATTTTGATGAATTGTTTTCAGGATATGTTATATAGTTTATCATGGACTATTGAAGAAGAAGACGATAAATCCAAAAAGGAAAAAATTGGTGAATTGGTAGATGAATTTTTAAAAGAGTTTAATAGTATAGATGTTGTAAAAGCGTTTGAATCTAAAAATAAAGATGAAAAGGATGGTGATAACATGGAAATCACATTGGAAGATGTCAAAAAGAATCCTGAAATTATGGAAGCAATTAAAAAAGATATTGCGGATTCTGAGGCTAGTAAAGCCAAAGAAAAAGAATTTGATGCTTTGACTGAAAAAGTAACAAATCTTGAAACAGAGTTGAAGGATACACAGACAAAACTACAAGAGAAAGAAGCTGAATTTACCACAGCTTCAGAATCTTTGAATCAGTATAAGTTCAAAGAGGAATTGATTGAGAAAGAAGTTATGGTACGTGGAATTGTGAAAGAATCCAAGTTGGGAAATTTTGATGATTTGCCTGAATATATTCGGGAAGATTTGAAAAACAAGAAAGATAAGGAATCTATTGAAACTGCGGTTAAAGCATTGGAATCTTTGAAAGGCGAAGAGTCTGGCAAAGTTGAAGGTGTAGGAGAGACTAAAGCAGTAGAAGAAGAGAAAAAAGTTGACCCTTCGTTAGCAGACGACAAAGAAGCTGTTGCGAGGATATTTAATTAATAGGAGGTGTAAGTAGATGGCTACGTATAGTAATGTAAAAATTCGTAATTTTGACCCTTTGGCTGTCATTAAATGTCCCGTCGGCAGTACAACTGTTGTTGCTCCGGGAGATTTGATTTATTTGACAGGCACAACTACGGGTCAGGTAGCTAAAGTAATGGCTACAGGAAGTGTCTATACTTCTGGAAATACTTTATTTGCAGGAGTTGCTATGGACGGTTCTGAAAGTGGCAGTATCAATCCGATTGCTGTTGCCACACGTGCTGTTGTTGGTATTAAGATTGGTGCTAGTGGCACTGCATCTGATATCGGTGCAGCTTATAAATTCTCAGCTGGGGCTAATGGTACTGTTTGGGAAGTTACCAAAGCAACTGCTCTGGGACTGATGTGGGCTACGGAATATGCGGCACAGAGTGCCATGTGTGATATGTTGATTGATACACATACATTAAAAGCTGGTCTATTGTTTGACACAATATCATAAGGAGGTGACTGGACTATGTTACATAAAGGTGAATTAGTAAATTTAATTGAATCTAATGTTCAAAAGTATGGAGGTAACAAGAAAGTTGCCTATGAAGAAGTCGGTAAACAAATTCTGGAAAATATTCAGATGGGTAAAGTAAATGCACGTTCTATTTCCTTTCGAGGACTCTTGGAAGCTTGTTTGCAGGAAGCCGGATATCCTGAAGTGCCGTGGGGCGATAATAAATCTGATACAGAGGAATTGAGAGAAGCCGTTGGAGCTTCTAGTTTCCCGAATATTACAAAGTACATCATAAGCAACGAAATTATCCCGCCTTATGAAGTACGTAAACAAAAACTTGAACCTCTTTATTCTGAAGGCACATCAAGCCGTTCTGATGTAGAACGTATTGCTGGTTTTACGGCTAAAGAAGGGTTGGAGTATGTTCCTGAGCAGGGTACTGTACAGTATACTGACTTTCACGAGAAATACGTCGAAGTGCGGCTTGGTAAATTCCAGCGTGCTATGGGTCTTTCTAAGGAAGCCATTTATAATGACAATACTGGTCAGATTATTGACCGTGCTTCTAATGTAGGTAATGCGTTTGGTGAACAATTGGAAGAGTTCTTAATTCAGACAATTGAAATGCGTCCTCGTAGCCTGTTGGCTTGGGAGACTACTACAAATCTGCAAGCTGCCAATTTCGAGGGTACTTCGGTAACGAATACCAATTTTTATTCCACTGACCATAGTTCTTTGGCATATATGGGATTGCAGACTAATAGCAATAAACTGACTTCCGCATTGAGCACCGACGGATTGAAAGATGCTTATCTTTTATTTCCTGAGATGACTGATGAAGAGGGCACTAAAATTGCTGTTGAACCTAAAACTATTTTGGTTCACCCTGCAAAAGCTACGATTGCATGGCAGTTGACTCGTTCAATTGGTCAGTATGACACCGCCAATAACGCCAAGAATCCTTGGGGGCCGGGCGGAATGAATACATTCAATGTAGTCGTATCTTCGTTTATTAATACTAATACTGATTGGTACATGGGCGATTTCAAGAAACAGGTTAAATTACTGTATTGGGAAAAACCTAATGTAATTTCTCAAGGCAAAGACTCTAATCAGTCCTTTACGAATGATATCGTAATGGCATGGAGAGCATCTGTTGGAATGGGAGCTGCCCATGCGGATTATCGCTTCATCGCTTACAGTGATGCAGCCACTTAATCTTAATTAAAAGGTAATATGAAAAAGGTATTAGGTTATATCAGTGTTTTGGGGGAAGGTTGGAAATCCAGCCTTCCTACCAATTTAAATAAAAACGAAGGTAGGTGAAATAAATGAATGATACTCATTTAACGAGTTTATATGTAAGTGCTTCTCCCGCTAGTAAAGGGCGTACACTTACATCTGGTCAGGTAGAGATTGATGGCACTTTATATGCGGATGGGGCTTTTTCTGCTTCAGGCGCTACTACGGTTACAGGTGCTACTACATGTTTGAGTACTTTGACTGTATCGGGTGCGGCCACGTTGTCTAGTACATTGGCGGTTACAAGTACCTCTTCACTGTCAGGAGATGTTACTTTAGGGGCAACTTTATTGGGAGGTTCTGAAGTATGCGGCTCATATAGTTTCCAGGCCACAGGAGCATCTACAGGTGTTACTGTTTCCGGGATGTTGGCGAGTGACCTTGTAGTGGCATTTCCAAAAGGTGGAAGTATTACTCAATATGATGTATTAGCGACTAGTGCAACAGCGGGTGGGTTTACTGTAACCCGAATGACTACAGGAAGCTGTACGAGCGCATTACCGTTTGGCTATATCATAGTACGTCCGTCAAGTTAACCACATAGATTGGGGCAGGGGGTTATAATAATCCCCGCCCCTTCCCTTTAAGGAGTGATTAAGGGTGACAGTAGCAACATTCAATAGAACTTTAGATGTAAGGTCGTCTGAATGGTATGATGGTTCATATCATGGTGAATTAATTGGTATGACGGGCGCTTATGCAACAGGCACTACAAATACAATAATTCTAACAGGAGAATGTAAATCACATAGAGTACTTTGTCACGGTGCAAATGATATTGTTTATTTGAATACAGACGTTACATTAGCAGCAACGGGTTTGACTCAAACAAACATAAGACATAAATTGATTGCAACAACAACAGGAACAGAGACCATTATAAATATGAGAGCTACAACTCTTGATTTTGTAGCATCTAATAGTGCAAGTACTTTAAATATATATGTAGATAGTTACTATTAAATAGGAGGATATTATGACTTATGCTCCTGTTTATGATGTTAGAATTGGAGATTCCTCTAATGTTCCACAAGTGGAAGTTAGTGGTATAATAACAACTACAGTAGCCTCACTTGGAGAATGGACTTATAATGTACCATTTAGTAATGGATTAACTTTAAAAACAATAGGGAATAGTCTTGATGCCACTGTCCTTTATGAATAGGAGACTTATATGAGTTTTAAAGTAAATAACGATTTAAATAATATACAATTTAATTTTCATAATATGATACATTTCTTTGGTTGTATGTTATTAGCAATTATTTATGACTTCCAAACATCTATTGCTCTGGGTGCTGCTTGGGAATATGGAGATGGGTGGAAACCTTGGTACACAGAATATAAACCAACAGGGCATTATCTCTGGGATTTATTTAGAGAGAATTGTTTATATTCAGATAAATTTAGTTTACAGGATTTATTGATACATGACCTTTGTGGGGCTGCTATAGGGCATGTAATGCGAATGATATTGTTAGGATTTGGAGTGATGTAAGTGGGCTTGATTAAGGGCACATTTTCTGAAGGATTTGGTTGGCGTGTATATACTACGGGTCTGACCACCTTTACACATTCTAAAGCCCTTAACTTGCAACGGGAGGATAGTGTATCTTTTGGTGTAGGAGATGAAATAGCCTCATATTCCTATAAAAACTTCAATGCCAATCAATTTACAATATACACTAAGGTACAGTTATATTCCACTGGTCAAACGATGTATCTTATTGACTGGTATGGTGACAGTGACAACTATATACGCTCTTATATCGCTTCTGACAACACGGTATACTTTAAATATAAAGCAGGCGGTACTGAAAGAAGTGTTAATATCTCCCCTACTATAGTTGAGGGGAATTACTATTGTGGAGTATTCAGAGCAGATTCTAATACTACTATAGATGGCACGAATTATCTTATAGCCGATTGGGGGCAAACCTCTATACTAACGTCTGGTGGGACTTCATCTGCTTTAGGTAGTTTAGCGACTTCGGCATCTACATTTGCTGTTGGGCAGACATGGAGACAAAGGGGAGAAAGTACCCTGCAAGGCAGGTTATGGATGTGGATAGACAATCGTGCTGTCTTAGATAGTGATGTAACCGCTTTCATGTCGGGCAGTACATATTCGGCACCTGTAGTAAGTCAGGATACTTTGTTAATGTTTAGTGGTGGGAATAGTAGTGGTTACCCACGGGCTATCTTTTATGATAGTTCGGGAGCAACCCATAGCGAAACATTTGAAAGTGGTATTTCAACCTATACTGGCATGGACGCAACACTAAGCGACGAGACTACCAATCCTTTGGCTGATGCACATAGTTTATCAGTTGCAGCTACTACATATGGTGGTTATGGTTATAAAAGTTTCACTGTATCACCAAGTAATACCTATAATTTAAGGGTATTATATAAAGGGCTAAGTACAGAAATAGTAGGTATATTAGTTGAAGGCAATGTATCAGGTACTTTATATGTTGATACGTATGTAGCAGACGGTAATTTGACAATTAAGGGATGCACATTTACAACAGGTGCAAGCGATACATCAGTAGAAGTCAGGTTCTTTGATGATTTAGATGATTCACAATATTTTGTTAATGGAGAATTTTGTCAGATTACTGATGTAAATGATATAACAGGAATAGATGTTAATGATATGGTTTAAGGAGTGATAATATATGGGTTCTAGTCGAGAAAATACTACTTTGGGAAGTTTCTACAAAGATATAGCACAAGTAAGTAATAGTGGCAATGGATTAGATAGCACATTAAGGAATATTGGCTGCGGAGATGGTGACGATGCGCCCATTCAAATAAGTACTACGGCAGTAAAAGCCACTACTGGATTAACATTCAGTAATTTAAGTGCAAACAGACCAAAACCATCGACGGATACTACTATTATATATCCATTTGATGATGGTGGTAGTTCTAAAAGTGGTGATTCTGTGCGCATGCGTGCGTATGTAAATGATGCCACCACTGGATTCACTAAGTCTTTTGCCGAACTATCCGACGTAGCCAACCTTGCTACTAAGCCAGCAGGGGCAAGTTATTATTTTGATGGGGTGGATGATATAATAACTATTACTCAAAGTACCAACCTTGTTTATACTGGTGATTTCACATTAATGAGAAACGTCAAATTAATATCAGCGACAACTTCATTATGGCAATGTACAGATGCTGCTACAAC
>Ga0265592_1000655_pt1 | contig 17144 bp, 13 predicted proteins | sample saktaG_7_FD_190141 | JGI IMG/M metagenome (GOLD analysis project Ga0265592, IMG submission 190141) | Saline water microbial communities from Sakinaw Lake, British Columbia, Canada - sak_2010_1_5_120m | ecosystem: Environmental > Aquatic > Non-marine Saline and Alkaline > Saline ... | reverse complement strand
GGCAAAGTTATTTGCGGATATACTATCAGTAGCAGGTATGGATAGAATGATTGTAGCTGATTTGCATTCTGCACCCATCCAAGGTTTTTTTGATGTTCCGGTTGATCATATTACTGCGATACCTATTATTGCTAATTACTTTAAAAAAAAGAAAATAGAGAATGGAGTTGTGATAAGCCCTGATGTTGGTGGTGTGAGAAGGGCAAGTATATTTGCAAAGCAACTTCATTTTCCACTGGCTATTCTTGACAAGAGAAGGCCTGCTCCCAATATGGCAAAGATAGATCATATTGTTGGTGAAGTTGAAGGAAAAGAGGCGATAATATTTGATGATATGATAGATACTGGTGGTACTATTATTGAAGCAGTAGATACACTCTTAAAATTTAAGGTAACAAAGGTTTATATTGGCGCCACCCACGCTATTTTTTCTGGGGATGCTATTAAAATATTAGAAGAAAGTGCTGCAGATGAAATAGTAGTAGCAGATACTTTGCAAATAAATGGTAAATACAATCCAGAAAAAATAAAAGTTGTTTCTATAGCAGCATTGCTTGCAAAAACTATTAAAAAAGTTTATCATTGCAAGTCGGTAAGTGAGTTATTTAAAGGTGAAGATCTTGTTTAAATAAAGTATTAAATAATAAGGTGGTAATTTTATGGGAAATTTAGCGTTATTAGTTGATAAAAGAGATGAAAATGAAATAGGGAAAAATGCATCCAGAAGATTGCGAAGTGGTGATTTTATTCCTGCTGTTATGTATGGATTAGGTGGTGATCCAGTAAATATTAAAGTAGATGAGAAAAAATTTAAAGAAATGCTAAAAGATAGAAGCATTCTAAGTCTCATATTTGATATTCATATAAATGGCGCGGGAAAGAATAAAAAAGAAACAGCAATACTTAAGGATGTCCAGAGAAATCCAATAACACGGGAATTTCAACACCTGGATTTTTTAAGGATAGAGATGGAAAAAGAAGTAGAAACCTCTGTTCCTATCTTAATAGTAAATGAGGAAGAATCACTTGGAGTGAAAGAGGATGGCGGTGTCCTGCAGCATGGACTTCGGGAACTTCATGTGTCATGCTTGCCTGTGGATATTCCTGAGAAAATAAAATTTGATATAAAAGATTTAAGGATGGGAGATATAGTAAGAGTTTCTGAAATAGAAGTTGAAGATAAAGTAAAAATTTTAAATGACCCGAATGAAGTTGTAGTATCAATTATACATCCTACTCATTTAGTAGTTGAAGAAGAGGTTGAAGAGGTTGAAGAAGAAGCTGTTGAAGAAGAGCCTGAAATAATTGGTAAGGGCAAAGAAGAAGACAGGGAAAAACCAAAAGAGGAAGAACTCAAAAAAGAAGAACCTCCAAAGGCGCAGCAACAGCAACAGCCGCAGCAGCACCCATCACAAAAACGGAAATAATTGTAAGAGTAAGGCATAAGGCAGCAGTAACTATAATAGCAGAAGCAGCGGCAGGGAAGCAATAAATATAGCTGAAATAAATGATTGAAAAGTGAAAGTAGAGTAATATCTATTATGATCTTGATAGTTGGTCTTGGCAATCCTGGGAAAGATTATGAATCTAACAGGCACAATATTGGTTTTATTATACTGGATAAATTTGCAGAAGTTCTTGATAGAAAAACTCAATACCATAAATTCAACTCCCTGGTAATAGAATCCTATTATGATGGGAAAAATATAGTGCTGTTAAAACCATTAACTTTTATGAATAATAGCGGAATTGCTGTATCTGCAGTGTATGACTCTTTTGACAAAAATATAGAATCTATACTAATTATTCATGATGATTTGGATATTGATTTTGGAGAAATCAGATTAAAGCTGGGTGGCGGAACAGGAGGCCATAATGGTCTTGAATCTATAGTTAGAAGATTTGAAGAATTAGAATTTGATAGACTCAGGTTTGGGATTGGCAGACCTCCTGGCAGAAAAAGTGCTTCTAAATTCGTACTGAGTAATTTTAAAAAGAGTGAAACTAGTGATGTTGAAATTAATGTTGTAAAAGCTGTGGATGCTATAAAAGATTATATAACATATGGGATAAAATACTGTATGAATAATTATAATTAAAATTATACATTTGATGAGATTTTCACTTGGATAATGATAATTTATTCTAAATATAATATCTTCATATAAAATATCTTCATAATATCTTCAATCATCATATAAGTGTCAATCTGATTTATTTTATACAGATTCATGTATAATTATATTTCAGGTTTTTTTTAATATTAATAAGAAAATGAGAAGTATATTTTTAGAAAATTTCTGTGACAATAATTTGTGGAAAAAATTCATAAAAGAATTTAAGAATACAGCAGTATCTGCAGAAAAAAATATAGATAAAAAAGATAGCAGCTTTATTAATAGTATAGCTACTGATGAAAGTATCTGGCCATTTGTGATAGGAGGTGTTTTTGATTCTTTTAAGGTTATGCTATTGGTGGTAACCTCAACTACAGATAGAGCTTGCCAGCTTGCTGATGAGATTAACTCCATAGTGAAAGGTATAAAAATTTTTAATTATCCAGGTTTGGGAAATGGAGTTTATATTAGGAATAAAACTATTGATTCTGGTAATCTAAATAAAAGATTAGGAGTGATAAGAAATATAATTGAATATAAAAAGGATAAGCCTATTATTATATTTGCTGCAACCAGCTCATTATTAAATTTAATTCCTGCGTCCAGAATAAATTCATTTAACCTAACTAATATCTGTACTGGTAAAGATTATAGCAGGGAAGAGTTAATTTCAAGACTTGCTGATAGTGGATATGAAAGAGTGCATAAGGTTTATGATAAAGGAGAATTTAGTGTAAGAGGTGATGTTATTGATATTTTTGATATAACTCAGGAAAATCCTGTAAGGATTAGTTTTACATATGATAATGTAGATAGATTATTTTTTTATAATAATGTAGATCAAAATCCTGTTAAGCGTATTAGAAGGTTTTCAATATTTCCTAATTTAAATCCATGGGAAGTTGTAAAAGTTAATTCTATAGTTAATGATAATAATGATTCCTGTCAGAAGATGCTAAATTTTGTAGATATATTAAAGATATATGTTAAAAATTTTGGAATTATAATTTGTGATCCATTAGAAGTATATTTAAAGATTAAAAGTGATATAGATATTGTAGGGAAGGCTCTTAGCAGCGATAAAGGAAAATTAGCTGCAAGAAACATAAAAAGAATTAAATCCCATATCGCTAAAAGGGATTTTTTAGAAAGTAGTGATAGTTGTTTAAAATTAAATCTTATTTCACCAGGCAGCGAGGTTAAAGATAATAATATATTTATCTTCAGTAATATAATACGGCAAAAAAAAAGTTCAGGAAATTCTGTAATTTTTATTAAGAATTTAAAAAAAGATTTAAAGAGTGGCAAAAGTATAATCATATCTATTAGTAATAAAAAAAGAATAGAAAAAGTAAAAGAAATACTTTTAGAAAATTCCATATCTTATAATATCTTAAAAGATAAAAGCTTTATAAATTTAGGGGGAAAATTTGCAGCAAAGGGTTTGGATTTTAATAAGTTAAAACCTGAAATTGTTAATATATATAATGGAAAGTTATATAGGGGTTTTGACACTGATAGTTTTTCCCTATATGGAGAATTAGATATTTACGAGCAGATCGAACAGTTATTTGATGATAAAAAAATTACCCTAGACAGGGAAATTAGTGATTTTAGTCCTGGGGATTATGTTATTCACAAAACTCATGGATTGGGTATATATAGAGAAATTATATCAAAACAGGTTAAAGGTTATAAAAGAGAATATTTTTTAGTGGAATATGCTAATAATGATAAGCTTTATATTCCTACCTGGAATGCTGATAGGATACATAAATACATTGGTGACAGAGAACCAAAAATTACTGCTCTTGATTCAAGACAATGGGATAATTTAAAGAAAAAAGTTAGAAGATCAGTCCATGAACTTGCAATTAACCTTGCTGGATTATATGCAGGGAGAAAATCCAGGACGGGATTTGCATTTCCACCTGATAGTTCCTGGCAGAAAGAGATTGAAGATTTATTTCCTTTCAGGGAAACAGATGATCAAGTTAAGGCTATAGATTATGTCAAAAGCGCTATGCAGGAATCAAGACCAATGGATGTTTTAGTATGTGGAGATGTAGGATTTGGAAAGACTGAAGTTGCAATTAGAGCGGCATTTAAAGCCATTGAAAATGGCAAACAGGTTCTGATGCTGGTACCAACTACTATTCTTGCAAGCCAGCATTACCAGACTTTTTATGAAAGATATAAGGACTATCCTGTAATTTTAGAATTAATAAGTAGATTTAAAACGCAGAAAGAACAAAAGAGGATAGCCCAAGATTTCAAGCTTGGGAAAATTGATATGTTGATTGGCACTCACCGGATTCTCTCCGGTGATATTAAACCAAAGGATTTAGGGCTCTTAATAATAGATGAAGAACAACGATTCGGAGTCCAAAGTAAAGAAAAATTAAAAATATTGAAAAAAGAAGTAGATGTATTAACTCTTAGTGCGACTCCTATTCCGAGGACTCTTTACATGACACTCACGGGTATTAGAGATGTTGTTTTAATTGGAACTTATCCTGAGGGCAGACATCCTATAAAAACATTTGTTGGAGAAAAAGATGATGCTCTAATAAAAATGGCAATAGAAAGAGAACTTGAAAGGAATGGTCAAGTTTATTATATATATAATAGAATTGTTGGAATTGATGAAAAGAAATACAATTTAAGCCAGCTTTTACCTGAAGCAAGAATTGCATTGACTCATGGTCGGATGGAAAGTAAAAAAATAGAGAGAGTAATGCAGAATTTTATAAATAAGGAGTATGATATCTTACTTACTACTTCTATCATTGAATCGGGGATGGATATAAGTAATGTGAATACTTTAATAGTTGAAGATTCACATAAATTTGGTTTATCGCAGCTGTATCAGTTAAGAGGCAGGGTTGGAAGATCTTCGGAAAAGGCTTATGCTTATTTATTTTACTCAAGTAAAAAAAGTTTAAATCTAACTGCTTTTAAAAGACTGAGAACATTAACTGAATATACTGATCTGGGTTCTGGTTATAATATTGCTATGAGAGATCTGGAGATAAGAGGCGCAGGGGAAATACTTGGACCTCGTCAGCATGGCCATATCAGTAGCGTGGGTTTTGAAATGTATTGCCAGATAATGAAAGAAGAAATTGAAAAACTTAAAGGAAAAACTGTTGAAGAAGATATAAATATAAAAATAGAATTACCGGTAAGTGTATATATTCCAAAGAATTATATCAGGTCTGAAAGAGACAGAGTTAATATATATAAAAATTTAGGGAATGCAAAAAGCACCGAAGAAATTGACAGGCTGCATAAAAGTTTAAATGAAAGATATGGCGAACTGCCTTTTGTTACCAAGAATCTTTTAATATTAGCAAAAATAAAATATCTTCTCAGGAAAACAAGAATTGAGAAATTAAGTTTTATTGCTGGCAGGGGTATAATATTTAAAAAAATAATAATGACTGAGGAAAATGCTGTTAGAATGAATAAAAGGGATAGAAATCTATTTTATAAGCCGAGACATAAGGAAGTGTTAATAAAGAATACCGAAGATAACTTTAAATTAGATTTAGTATTAAGCAAACTAAATGATATAATAAATTTTATTTAGAAAATTTTAAAATAGTAAGAGAGGATTAAAATTGGGGAAAAAAAGTCGCAGGAAAAAAGAATTACTTGCCGAGAGTAAAGAAAAATCAAATGGTGGTTTAAAGAGTAAGTTATCTAAACGCAATAAAATAATAATAATAGTAGCTGCAGCAGTTATTGTGGTTATGGCTATTGCTGCTGTTGTCGTATTTGTTGTTATGGGCCTCAGATTTGATACGAGTAAGACAATAGCTAGTGTGAACGGAGAGAAGATTAAACAAAAACAGGTTGATATATATATTGATTTTTTAATGGAACAAAACCCAACTGTTGACTTGACTGATGATGAAGAAGGATTAAAGGCTTTAAAAGCAAATATAGTTGATTCACTAATAGTTGTAGAGCTCCTTGATAGATATGCTGAAGAGAATAATATTGAAGTAGGTGAAGAAGAAATTGATGAACAGATTAATAAAATTATCGAGAATTATCCTTCAGAAAGTGATTTTGAAGAAGATCTGGCAGGTAAAAATATTGGCAGAGACTTCTTAATAAGTGAAATCCGAAATCAGATACTTCGAACTAAGATATTTGATCTTGTAACGAATGATATCTCTATCAGTTCAGAAGAAATAGAAAATTACTATAATGAGAATAAAGAAATATTGTTCAAAGTACCAGAAAGTATAAAGGTAAGTCATATTTTAGCGAGATTTTCTTCAGAAGGTGGTACTGAAGTTAGTGAGAAAGATAGAAAGGAAGCTTTAGATAAAATAAATCATATTAAGGAACAGCTAGATGAGGGAGAATTATTTGAAGAAGTTGCAAAGGAATATTCTGATGATGAATCTAGTGCAGAAAATGGCGGAGATCTGGGCTATATAAGCAGGGGTCAGACTATAGAAGAATTTGAAAATGCCGCATTTTTACTTGATACTGGAGAAGTGAGTGAAGTAATCGAAACAGTTTATGGTTTTCATATAATAAAAGCTACAGATTATAAAGAAGAATATATAAAAGATTTTGAAGAAGTTAAAGATGCGATAGAGTCATTTTTAGATAATGAAGCAAAGATGAAAAGCTGGGAGAACTTTGTTTTTTCTCTAATAGAGGCAGCAGATATTGAATATTATACTGATATGGAAAGTACCTTTAGCAATATTAATGGCGAGTAAAGAAAAATGAGATATAAATTAAATAGAAATGATTTAGAAAATATAGACAAGATAAATGATAGCTCTAAGTTATTTTCTATTCTTGTAAATATTATGAAGAAATTGAGGTCAAAAGATGGATGTATGTGGGACAGAGAACAGAGCCATAACTCTATAAAAAGGAATTTAATTGAAGAAACTTATGAAGCTGTAGAATGTATTGAAAGTAGTGATTTGGAGGGATTGAAGGAAGAACTTGGGGATTTGATGCTGCAAATTATATTTCATAGTCAGATGGCAAGTGAAAGTGGTGAGTTTAATATAAATGATGTTATGAAAAATATAATAGAAAAACTTATAAGAAGACACCCGCATGTATTTGAGAATAAAATTTTAAATAATTGTGATGAAATTCTTGAAAATTGGGAGGATATAAAGAAGGCAGAAAGAAAAAAAAGTTTAAAAAAGAAAGATTCTATATTTGTTGATATTCCTAAAATTTTACCTTCACTTCACTATGCTTATGAAATCCAGAATAGAGCATCAAGACTGGGGTTTGACTGGGATGAGATTAAGGAAGTTTTTAAAAAAATAAAAGAAGAAATAAATGAGATTAATGAAGAGTTAAAAAGAGGTAAAAAAGATGCTGTTGCTAACGAAATTGGCGATACCTTGTTCAGTATAGTAAATTTTAGCAGGCATTTAGACATAGATTGCGAGCAGTGTTTAAAAAATACATCAAAAAAATTTATCCAGAGGTTTGATTTTATGGAAAAATATGCAAAAGAGAATAATTTAGATTTTAAGAAAATGTCTTTAGGGGAAAAAGATAAGTTATGGGAAATAGCAAAAAAGAACCTGTAATTAGGAAAACAAAAATAATTTGTACTATTGGACCTGCTACTGATAGTAAGGAAAAAATAAAAGCTCTTATAGTGGGCGGTATGGATATTGCAAGATTAAATACTTCTCACAGCAGTGAAAAAGATATTGTAAATATTACAAAAAGAATAAGGGAAATTTCTGCCAGGTGCAGGAAAAATACAGCAATTATACTTGATCTAAAGGGACCGAAAATAAGGATAGGAAAACTTTATAGAGAGTTCTGTTTAGAAAAAGGAGAAAAAATTTATTTTACAACAGAAAATAATTATAGAAGTGATAAGGGTCCTGAAGGTGTAGTACCTGTTGATTATAATAATTTTTTAAAGGATATAAAAAAGGGAGATGCTGTATTTATAGATGATGGCTTAATTGAGTGCAAGGTGCTGGAAGTTCAGGAATCAAAGAAGATTGCAGTTTGCAAGGTTATCGCAGGAGGAATTCTTAAATCACACAAAGGTATAAATCTTCCTGGAGTTTTAATTAGTACAAATTCTGTTACAGAAAAGGACCTGGAATTTTTAAACTTAGGTATAAATTTGGATGTTGATTTTATTGCTCAATCTTTTGTCAGAGGTGCTGATGATATTAAAAAAATTAAAAAAGTTATAAATGATAAAAACAGCAATATAATGGTTATAGCAAAAATTGAAAAGCATGAGGCAGTAAAAGATTTTAACAATATTATAAAATATGCTGATGCGATAATGGTTGCAAGGGGAGATTTGGGGATAGAAGTAAATGCCGAAGATGTTCCAAATATACAGAAAGAAATAATATCAAAATCAAATATAGCCGGGAAACCTGTTATTACAGCAACACAAATGTTGGATTCAATGATTAGAAATCCCAGACCAACAAGAGCTGAGGTTAGCGATGTTGCTAATGCTATTCTTGATGGTTCGGACGCTTTAATGTTATCAGGAGAAACTGCTATTGGTAAGTATCCAAAAAAAGTTTTAAAGATGTTGGTAAAAATAATAAATAAGACTGAATTAAATCTAGACTACAGTTTAATTTTACAAAAAAAGCTTAAATTAAAACATCAAAATATTACCGAAGCAATTAGTATTGCAGCCTGTGAAATAGCGGATTCATTGGATGCAAAAGCTATTATTTCTTCCACTCAATCGGGATACACTGCGAAGCAGATATCTAAGAACAGACCAAAAAGTATAATAATAGGAGCAAGTCCTTATAATTGGGTTTTAAGACAGTTAATGATAAGCTGGGGTGTTATTCCAGCTAAAACTAAATTAGTGAAAAATATTGATGATATGCTAGAGGAAACTGTAAATGTTTCAAAAGATTTGGGATATATAAATAAAGATGATAAATTAGTTATCACTGGTGGAGTCATGGTAAATACTCCGGGCAGCACCAATTTTATAAAGGTTAGTGGAGTGTAGCGTAAAGAATCTAGCAGCTAATTATCTGTAAATTTTAATTTTTTTAATTTTTTATTTCCACCAATAAGTGTTAATATGTCGTCTTTTTTAAAGTGGTAATTAATATCAGGCGGTGTTTTTATTTCATTTTCATTATTTTTTATACTGATAATAGTTACTCCATATTTATTTCTTAAGTTTAATTCAACCAATGTTTTACCGACCATTACATTAGGAGTAGTCATTTCAACTATACTAACTTCTGGGCTGACTTCTAAAAAATCCAATACATTTGAACTTGTCAGACTTTTGGCAACTCTCTCACCCATATCTTTTTCAGGAAATACAATTATGTCTGCGCCTACTTTGGACAGAACTCGGCCTTGAGTTTTAGTTCCTGCTTTAGCAATAATTTTTTTAGCTCCCTTTTCTTTTAATATAAGGGTTACAAGTGTTGAATTCTGTATGTATTTTTCTCCAATACATACTATTACTGCTTCAAAATCAGGGATACCTATAGAATCTAAAATATCTGAATCTGTAGCATCACATTTTATAACATCTGTGATTTCTTCAGAAACCCTCTGTATACGATTTTCTGATTGGTCTATTCCTACTACTGTATGTCCATCTTCAGTTAAAGTTCTGGCAACACTGATGCCAAACCTGCCTAATCCTATTACTAAGAATTGCTTTTTCATTTTAAGTTATAGTAATTTATATTATTATAAAAATTTTATGCTATATCCGGTAATTATCCAATAGTTATTTTTTCTTCAGGATGTACTATTTTATCAACTGTACCCCTCATAGCAATAGCTAATGATAGAGTGCTGATTCCAATTCTACCAATAAACATACTTAGTATCAATATTATCTTACTGGGAGCAGATAAAGATGATGTAACCCCAGTGCTGAGTCCAATTGTACCAAAAGCTGATATTGATTCAAATAATGCATCCTTTAATGCACATTTCTCAAATACCAGCAGTCCTATTGTAGAAAAAAGAATTATAACAATTGCTGTTATGGTTAAAGTTAATGCTCTGCTAATAAGACTTTCGGGCAAGCTTCTCTTAAAAAGTATAACATGCTTTCTGCCTCTAATAGTGCTCCATGCACCTGCTACAACTGCTGCAAATGTGGTGGTTTTTATTCCTCCTCCTGTACCGCCCGGGGATGCACCTATAAACATCAGTAGAGTTAAGAAAAGGAGAGTAGATAGGTTCAACTTTGAAATATTTGTAGTATTAAAACCTGCAGTTCTCGTTGTAACAGATTGAAAGAAACTGGAGATTATTTTTGTTGAGGTTGATGTATTGCCAATAGTTTGTGGATTTTTAAATTCCAGCAGGAAAAACATAATTGCTCCAATCAGAATTAATCCTGCTGTAAGTATTAGTACGATTTTAGCATGTACGGTAAGCTGTTTAATTCGCCTAAATGAAATAATTTCAGAAATAACTGGAAATCCAATTCCTCCAATAATAATCAGTGCCATAAATAATAAATTTAATGGTAAGTCAGATTGGAAACCTTCCAGGCTATTTGAAAAAAGAGAGAACCCTGCATTGTTAAAAGCACTTATAGTATGAAAAAGGCTAAAAGTCATCGATGCTTTTACAGGATATGAATATTTAAAATAAAAAATTAATGACATTAAAGTAAAGCCTAGCAGTTCAATTGTAAATGTAGTTCCAACAATTATTAAGAAAAATTTAGAGGAACTGAAGTGATTTCTAACACCATAGCTTGTGTTTATATAAAATTTATCCCTTACATGAATTTTTCTTCCTAAAATTAATCCAAATATTGAGCCAATAGTCATAATTCCTAAGCCACCCAGTTGAATTAAAATAAGTATTACTATTTTACCTAAATCAGTAAAATAGGTTGGAGTATCCTGAACTATAAGACCTGTAACACAAACAGCAGATGTGGAAGTAAAAATTGCATCAATATAACTTATTTTTCCACTTTCAGTCATTTGAGGTATAGACAGGATAATAGCTCCTATAATAATAGCAGTAATAAATCCTAAAAGGACCTGCTTTGCAATGTTTTTTTGGGTTTTAGAAGAAAATAATGGCAGTTCTTTCATTATTTAAGGAGAATTTAAATAATAATAATTTTTTTTATATTTTTTTTATAACATCTATTTATAATTATTTATATAAGAATATATTAGCTTGTTATTTTAGTAAAATTATAAATTAAAAACAATAACTTTTTTTATTAACCTTTTTACTTCATTTAGTTGGATATATCCTGGGGTATCATTTAGCAAGTTCGCGCTTCCACAGGAAACAGAAAATTTTAAGGTATCTTCGGCACTACACCTATTCAGTATTGAATATAAAAGTCCAGCATCTACTGAGTCTCCGGAGCCTGTACTGCTAAGACGGCCCTTTATATACGGGGGTTTTCCTACAAGATAGTTATTTTTATCACAGTATATTACTTCTTTTGAACCATCAGTTATCATTATTGTTTTTATTCCTTCAGCTATATATTTATTAAGTATTTTTACAGTTTCCTTGTTGTTTTTTTCAGTATCAGAGATTTTATTTATTTCTTTTAATTCTTTTAAGTTTATTTTTAAAATTTCTGGTAAAGCTAAGAGACCCTCAGAAAGTGTTCGGCCTGAAGAATCCAGAAGCAAAGTTACCCTTTTTTTCTTAAGAATATTAATTATTTTTCTGTAAATATTTACATTAATATTTCTGGGCAGACTACCACCTATGATAAAAATATCTCCTGTTTTAGTTAAGGTTTTAATTTTATTCATCAGAAGTTTAGTTTCATTCGCATGGATAAAAGGTCCAATTTCATTTAGCTCAATAAGATTTTTTTCTTTATTTTCAATTATTTTTATATTAATTCTGCTACTGCCTTTTATTTTTGTAAAATCAGTTCTTATATTCTCACAGGATAGTGTTTTGTCTATAAAGTCGTAAAATCTTCCACCACAAAAACCAAGAGCTAAACTGCTGACACCCAGGCAATTTAGTGCTCTTGATATATTTATTCCCTTACCTCCAATAGAGATAGTCTTAAGTTCTGTCTTGTTTGTACTGTCTTTCAACAGATGATCAGTTTCATAAGTAAAATCAAGAGCTAAATTTAATGTTAGTGTATATATCATATTAAATATTTAGAAAATCTTTTCATGTCTTACACCTTCATGTATATCTTGTATATACATATCATATATGAATTAAATTACAAAAATCAATCTAATAGAAGTAAATCTACCATAGAGGTGTTTAAAATAGAAGTGACTCCCTGATTTTCTTTTAATATAGAATTCTACTAAATAGTGTATAGGATCACCATTCTTTTTAAAAAGTAAATTTGTTTTAGATAAAAACTTGACTTTTTCTAGATATTGGTATTATTTTAGAATATTGTTATACTTAAACAGAAGCTAAAATAATAACAGTGATATAAAAAAAGTAATTAATATAGCAAATATAATAGTAATAAATTAATTAAAATTATAATAGAAATAAAATAGAAAATGAGAAAAAATATTAAAGTTATTGGCGGGCTTTCAAGAAAAGCGAAAATTAATATTTTTGTTGCTATTTTTTTAGTGTTTATAGTTATAACAATCTTCTTTTCTGTAAATCAAATTATTAGTATAATCGAAAAGCGTGAAAAAATAGTTGAACTTGAGGAGAAGTTGAGCTGGATTAGGAATAATAATATTGAAATTCTAGCTTTAGAAAAAAGTTTATATAATAATGATACTATAGAGATGGAAGCCAGAAAACAGTTTAATATGGCATACGGTAGTGAAACCAATCTATTTGTAGTGATAGAAGATGAGGAAGAAATTAACCAAATAAATCTCAATGGTTCTAATGGATCAAAAAAGGATGTCTATTCAAATACTAATTTATGGGAAAATATAAAGATTTTTTATAATAAAGAGATTAATAATAATTAAGGTCAAATAATTAAAATAAGTAGATCAATTTCAATATAAACCAATTTTAACTTCTAGCAGGCAAGTATTAATGAAATTAGCTTCAATTGATGTAGGAACCAATTCAGTAAGACTGTTAATTACAGAATATAAGAATAATAAATTCATGACAGTAAAAAGATGCATGCAGATTACAAGAATTGGTAAGGATTTAGAGAAAACAGGAAAAATTTCTGCAGATTCAGCTGAAAAGACTTTAAAGGCATTATCAGAGTTTAATTACTTAATCAAGAGGGAAAATGTTACTAAATTAAGAGCTGTCGGAACAAGAGCTTTAAGACAGGCATCAAACAGTGATTGGTTTTTATCAGATATATATAAAAAACTTGGAATAAATATAGAAATAATCAGCGGAGAAGAAGAAGCTAAACTTAGTTTGTATGGAGTGGTAAGGGAATTAGATATAAATTTAATTAGGAGCGCTATCAGTGAAGATAGTAAGGATAGTATTAATAAAAACAGGAATATATTAGTTATAGATATAGGGGGAGGCAGCACAGAGTTCATACTAAGTACACTTGAAGGTCAGATAATGTCTATAGAGAGCTTAAATATTGGCTGTGTTAATTTAACTGAGAAATTCATTGGTCCTGATAAACCAGAATTAGATAATCTATATAATATGAAAATATTCATAAGAGACAAAATTAAGAATGTAATTGAAAGAATAAGAAAAAACAAGTATTCATCCATTATTGGGTTGGGAGGGACTATTACTACTGTAACGGCAATAGATTTAAAATTGGTTAAGTATGACAGGGATAAAATACACTATCATATTTTAAGTCTTAAAACAATAAATCAGATTTATGTGAATCTTTGTGGTTTGAATTTAGAAGAAAGAAAAGATGTAGTTGGACTTGAACCAGAAAGGGCTGATATAATAATAGGTGGAATGTCAATCCTGCTAGAAATAATGGAATCATCTGGTGGAAAAATAATAGTTAGCGAAAATGATATCCTGGATGGAATTATTTACACCATGGTAGATTTTTGTTAAAATATTTCAGTCGTGCCCGAGTGGCGGAATTGGTAGACGCAACGGACTTAAAATCCGTTGAGGTTAATCCTCGTGCCAGTTCGATTCTGGCCTCGGGCACCACCTTAATACATAATTAAATAAATTTCTTAATTAAAATATCAAAACATTATTAGCGGTTCGAATCCTCCCTCCCCAGAGTAAATTATTAAAATCAAATATATGATTCTAGATTCGTTTCAGATATATTGATTTTCCTATGTTCTTCCCAGTCTTGGTTAAAAATATTTTGTTTATTACTTTCTCTACATCTTACAATGTTATTCATTCTAGGAGTATTTATCTGTTAATTTTAAATATTGTAGAATATAGATGTTTTAATTATGCATCAAAAGAACTAAAAATAGAGACATGTATGTTATTCCTTGCAAGTCTTAATTGCTACTATTTCACAAGTTCATCTGCAAACTTCTCAAGGTTTTCTCTATACCCTTCTTTCAGCGGTCCCTTTAATCCCAGTATTCTTATCTTAAAATCATCAGCAGCCTTTATCATCTCTTTCTTTTTCATAAGGGCTTCCATTTTTTTAAGAGCTATAGTTCTGGGATCCATATATGTTGTCATAAAAGCATACTTTGTATCTTTTGAAGGTGGGGTAAATCTTTTAACGAAATTTCCCATATTCCGGGGGAGCGTGAACTTACGTGTTGGTGAGCTGAAAATATACAGTTCTGCAACCGGAAGCTTATGGGGCTCTATTTCTGCAACTGGGAATAAATTTACTTTCTGACCTTTATTCTCTAGGATTGCTGCAAGCTCTTCAACTACCCTTTTACCATTACCGAACTGGGATTCATAGATAATATTAATATTCATCTTAAGTGTGCCTTTCGACTAATGTTTTTTATAAAAAGTTTAAACATATATATAACATATCTAAAATTCCAAGATATTCTAGTCTAAAAATAGTAAACTTTCAAATTATATATCAGGAAGCCAATTCCAAGTTTGCCTTTAATGAGTTTATTTGAGAAGCTAATTCAATAATATTATAATAATGCTTAGTTCTAAATGTGTTCAATGTCCCCAGCCATTTTCAGGTATGTATGTCATGGCTATATGAGAAATATTTTGCCAATACTTCCCAATAGTACAGAAATAGGAACTATATCGCACTTAAAAGCAGACTGTTAACAAAATCGGAACTATATCACAAAAAAAATATTTAAGAATAAGTTTTTTACAATAAAATATAGTGAGTAGCATGGTAGGGTAAATTATCTTAAAATTCAGTTTCGGTATAAAAATTATATTGTCTGTTGACAGACAATATCTTAAACGGGATTTCTTTTTTATTTTTTTAATCTTAATTTAAAGTAGTATAATTATCTCATTAATAATTCCAGTTCTTGTTTCCTCTTGATTATAAATGGAGAGAAAAATGAAACGGAATAAATTATATCTAATCCTTGCCATAACTTCCGCAATTATCTTATTTTGTACTTCTGCAGTATGCAATCAGTGCTCACAAGACACTTCAGAAGATGTAGCAGAGGATACCACTTCTACAACATCAGCATCTGAAAAAACATCAGTATCCACAACCACAAGTACAACTGCATCATCAACCAAATCAGCAGGAGAAAGTGCCCCTACAATAAGCCTTGAAATCTATAAAGGACCGACTTATTCCTCATCTGACGGGGTATGCTACTACCGTATTAAAGCAAATGTTACAGGCAGCCCAAGTCCTACAGTTTCGTTTTCAAGAGATGACAGTGAAGGTGCATGGGGAGATAGAAAATGCCAGGTAAACTTAAATAGCCCAACAGATACCTATACACTGACTGCCACTGCAACAAATGCTTCAGGGTCTGCAACTGATTCGATAGTAATAAGCTGGGGTTGCTCTGAGGAAGTAACATCCACATCTCCTGAAACAGTCACAGAACATACTGTTGAATTTCACCCCTCTATATCAGGTACAGTTGGTTCAGGTCCTGGTGAGGCAACCACTGGAACGGTTACTTTTGGGGATTCAGCAGCAAATACAGACTGGATAGGGCTTTTTGCATTTGATGTAAGCTCTATTGCAGGAAAAGAAATAGAAAGTGCTGAACTTAAATTATCAGATCCTACCCCTTATAATATCTGTGATTTTAAAGGAGACATTTGCATTGGCTATATGGATTTTCTTCCAGGCATAACTCAGTCTGATTATACGAGTGGTACATCTTATGGATTTCCAGAATGTTTTCCATGGGATGCTGATCCACTGGAATTTTCAACTTCTTTTCTTGAAGACAAGGTTGAAGAAAGAGCAATCGCTGGTACTGAATTACAGTTTCAAATAGCTTATGCGCTTACAGCTATCGGTGGATTGCTTGATGTTGCTGAAGGAAGGCTTTATCAGTCTAATGACATTACTTTAACTGTTACATACATTGAATAGTTTATAAAGTAAGTGTTACAAAATAGAGCTGTGGCTTAAGGTATTGGAAGGATAATCTCTATTGTTACTACCATTGAAAATAAGGTCAGGGTTCTAAATATTACTGTATTCAGATAAATTATTATTTTTATTACATTCCTTAATGCTTGCTAAGAAACAATAATTGAGTAAGCAATATCATAGGTTATGTAATTATAAGCCTACAAAGATAATTCCGGTATAAAAATAATCTTATCTGAGCTTGCAATCCTGGTTTTAACTTCATTCTCAATGGCCAGCTAAAGATTTAGCTTTCCAATAATTTTTATTATTTAAAAATCTTATACAGTCTCCTTCATTGCTTTAACAATCATACCTTTTGGTACAAGATATCCCTTAAAAGGCAACCAGAATCCTTTAAAATAATAAATTGCTATATCGACAAATCCGGTTTCTTTGAGTATCTGTATCATTTGATCTGAGCTGTATAAATTTAAGTTCATTTTTTTTATATACCGGGTATGATCAAGTCCGTCATCTTTATTATATCCCATTTCAATTACCAGCCTGCCACCCGGAGCAAGAACCCTATATATTTCTTTAAGTGATGCTTTTGGTTCAGATAAGAAATA
>Ga0265592_1000651_pt1 | contig 17196 bp, 20 predicted proteins | sample saktaG_7_FD_190141 | JGI IMG/M metagenome (GOLD analysis project Ga0265592, IMG submission 190141) | Saline water microbial communities from Sakinaw Lake, British Columbia, Canada - sak_2010_1_5_120m | ecosystem: Environmental > Aquatic > Non-marine Saline and Alkaline > Saline ... | reverse complement strand
AAGAATTAGAAGATGAGATTAAGGTTCTTGAAAATATAGATTTGCATAATAAGAAAGCAGTAGAAAAGATTAAACTGATTGTGAGGGAAAATTTAGATAATTATGTTTCTTATCTTAAGGAATTAATTAGAAACTTGCAAAAATTAAATAAGGAAGAAACAGAAGATATAATTGAAGAAATAAATTCTATTTTTTCTAATTTCAATAAACATTCTAAAATGAGCTTTGAGAAGGCTACTTTTTTAATTGGGAAAGAAATAGATGCAGTAAAAGAAAGTATAGGGAGATTTTTCAGGAATTTAGAAAAGGTTTTACATGAGAATAAGGAAATTATCGAAAAATCCAAAATTATTTCTGTTATTGAAATGAAAATTAGTAATTTAATGAAAATTAAATTATTTGAAAAGCAATTCAGTCAAAATATTAAAGATATTAAAGAAAATAAAGAAGATTTAAAAAAACAGATTCAAGATTTAGAAAAAGATATAGAAAAATTAAAACAAAGTAAAGAATATTCTGAGAAATTAAAGAAGGAAAAAGAATCAGAAGTTAAGAAAAAGGATTTGCAAGCCCAGGTTTATGAATTAAAAAAAATAATTGATTTAAGAGATTTAGCTAGGAAATTTCATTCTAATGAAAAAGAAATGGAGACCATTAGAAAATACCGGGAAAATTTTAAAGGATTTTTTGAAAAAGATAAAGGTAAGGGAATTATTGAATTATTTGATTTTAATGAAAAAAAGCAAGAGATTTTTGAGAGAATTAAGCAAATAAATAAGATAAGTAAAGAAATTGAAGAATCAATAATAAATGGGGTTGAAATTGATGATTTTAAACAGAAGATTAAAGAAATTCAATTGAAGATCAAAAATCTAGATGTTGAAGAATCTAGAAGAATAAAGAAATTTAAAAAAATAGGATTGCAAGAAAAAGAGATTCTTGATGAAATTAAAAAAAATTTAAAAGAAATTAATGTGATTTTAGAATGATTCTTGTTAAGCACATTTTTATTGAGTTTTTTAGAGAAAGAGAATGTTCTAATAGAAATCTTTATAAATTTTCAAATAATCATATATTTTATGGAAAGATCAGCAAAAAATCAGGACCCAAAAACAAAGCCAATTAGTGCATTATATCATGAATTAAAAAGATTAGACTCTAAAAATGACTTATTAAAATACATTACAAAAGTAACTTCTGATGGTTTTGAATATGTTGGTGAAGTATATAATGAATTCCTTAGTAAATTTGAGGGATTTGGTGATGAAGATTCAGAATATTTTGATGCTGAAGAAATTCTTGGAAACTATTCTTCTGCTTTGAGTGAAGAAATTTATGAAATTAAAAAAAAGAAGCAATCCCAAAAAATGCAGATGTTTTTAGGATTTTCTAATAAATCTCGTAGTAAAAGTTTTAGGAAAACTTTAGTGAATTCTTTAAATATTGATTAGGGGAATTTGTCCTATTTATTGTTTATAGTTTTATTTTTTATTTTTTTAAGAAGATTTAAATAAATTAAAAGAATTTTTCAGTATTATGGAAGAAGAAGAAATCAGAAAAATATTACAAATTATTTTAGAAAATCTTAAAGGTAGAGAATTTATTTGGAGGATTGAAGGAAGTGTGAATCTTTGGATTCAAGGGATTAAAACCTCTGTTCTAGATTTAGATATAACTACAAATGATAAAGGAATTAAAATTTTTAGGAGGGTTTTGAAGAAATATATTATTAAGGATTTTTTTAGTCAAAAAATAAAGGGGTCTTCATTGATCTGCAATTTTAATGGTTTTGAGGTCGAAATAAATTCTTATGGAGATAGAGAATCAAATATGTTTGATAAGACCAAGAAAATTTCTTGGGGTTCTATGTTTGTACCAATTTTACCAATGAAATATGCTAAGAAGTTTTATGAATTCAGAAATGATAAAGAGAAAGTTAATTTAATCTCCAAATATTTATTAAGAACGAATAGAGAAAAATTTAGTAGTAAAAGGCTCAAAAGAAGATTAAAGGAGATTGAAAATGGAATTTCAAAAGCAAAAAATAAAGCAATTAAGTAAACCTGATAAATCAAATATTGGATTATGGGATTCAAAAATCAAGAATTTATGTGATAAAATTAATCAAGATAAAGATTATTATACTACTTCTAGTTGTTCTGGAAGAATTGTTTTAATAAAAAGCTTAGATAAAAAAGCAAAAAATGTTTTTTTATTTAGAACTCATGAAAAAATTACTTTAAATGAATTAAATAAGAGTTTAGAGGAAATAAAATATAATAAATTAATTGAATTTAAGCAAACTCCTTGTATTTTGCATGTTGCTTGTTTTAGTTTGGAAAAAGCTCAGGGATTAATAGATAAAGCAAGATTCGCAGGATGGAAAAATTCTGGGATTATGTCTATTAAAAAAAGAATCATAGTAGAATTAAATAGCACAGAAAATTTAAGTTTTCTAATTATGAATCACAAAAAAAAATTAGTAGACAATGAATTCCTTAAATTAAGTATAGAACTTGCAAATAAAAAATTAGAAAAATCTTGGGAAAAGATAAATAAATTACATAATTCTCTTTAAGAATTATAATTTAAAAAATAAGAAAATCATATTCTAAAAAACATATAAGTTTTTAAAGAAAAAAGTATAATTATCTTTATAATAATCAATTTTTCATTTTTGGCGAGGTGAAAAATTTGTATTCAAAGAGGTGAATCTTTTTTTTCTATTCTGAAGTATATTAAAATTAATATACTTACAATAAATATAAGACAAGGCTATTATTTAAATTTAATGGTCTTGAGATTGAAAGGAGGTTAAAAAAGATGGTATTAGATTTTGCAAAAGAAGCGATTGAAAACATAGATAGTCATAGCATTAATTTTGAAGGCCTAAAAGCTGGGAAAGCAAATATTAAAGTTTTTGGAGTTGGCGGAGCTGGATGCAATGCAATAACTTGGTTGTACAATAAAGGGATTAGTGGGGCTACAGTTTATGCAGTAAATACAGATGCCTTACATTTGAGTATTACTAAGGCCGATGATAAAATCTTTATTGGAAGAGAATTAACAAGAGGTCTTGGGGCTGGAGGAAAAGCAGAAATTGGAAGAGAAGCTGCTAAGGAATCTATTTCTGAGATTAAAAAAGCAGTATCAAATGTAGATATGGTCTTTGTTATTGGTGGAGAAGGCGGAGGAACTGGAACTGGTGCAATGCCAGTAATTGCCCAATCAGCTAGAGATCTTGGATCAGTAGTGATTGGAGTTGTTACAATGCCTTTTGAATGTGAAAAAGCAAGAATAGATAAAGCAGAATTCGGATTACAAGAACTTAGAGATCAAGTTGATACAGCAATTGTTATTGATAATAATAGATTAGTAGATATTGCTGGACAATTACCTATACAACAAGCTTTTGCTGTTGCTAATGAATTAATTAGTACAATGATTAAAGGAATTGTTGAAACAATTACTTTACCTAGTTTAATTAATTTAGATTATGCAGATGTTTCTTCAATAATGAAGAAAGGTGAGGTTGCAGTAATTGGAATTGGTGAAGCAGATTCAAGTGATAGAGTGAATGAAGCAGTAAGGCAAGCCTTAACACATCCATTGTTAGACGTGGATTATAAGGGTGCTACTGGTGCTTTGATTCATATTACTTGTGGTCCAGATATGAAGTTAGAAGAATTCACACAAATTGGAAAATTAGTTACTGAGAATATTACTCCAGAAGCCCAGGTTATTATTGGGGCAAGAATTAATAAAGATTTTGAAGGAAGAATTAGAGTTATTACAATAATGACTGGAGTATCAAGCCCATATATTTTAGGAAAGCAAAAATTACAAAATTATGGCTTAGAATCTAGTAGAGAATTTTCTGAATTGGGAATAGAATCTATTAGGGGGGGATAAATCTTCTCTTATTTTTTGATTATTTTTGTTTTTATTTTGGCCTGTTTTTTTGACAGGCCTTTTTTTCTTTTTTAATAATTATTTTAATAAATTTTTTTGAGGAGAAAGTTTACTCCAATATTTTTTCTAGAATATTCTTCTTCTTTTCTGTTTATTTCTTTGATTATTCTATCTCTTTCCTTTGAATATGATTCTAGAGTTTTTTGATTATATTTTTCTTTAGAACAATGATCAGAATCAGAATTTAATATTTTATCCCTATAATCTAAAGTTGCAAGTATTAATTCATAGCATAGATTTCCTAAACTAAATGCCTTTAAATTTTCAAAATTTTTATCTTCTAAAGTTTTTCCTTTATCTTCTGGATCTTTTTTTTGGGTCATACCATTTAGAAGTGAGAACATTTATTTAAATCTTTTGTTTTAAAGTAAAGATTTAATTAAGGACTAAGTCTGGTAGGTGTTCTGGGAAAAGGAATAGCATCTTTTATTGTTTCAAGACCACAAATCCACTGTATAAGTCTTTCAGTTCCAAGGCCAAATCCAGAATGTGGAACAGACCCATATCTTCTTGAATCAAGATACCAATCAGAATCTTTTAAATCTATTTTTGATTCTTTTAATCTTTGTTTTATTTTTTTTAAATCTGGTTCTCTTTGAGACCCATCAATAATTTCTCCAATAAAAGGGGCCAGAATATTAAAATTCATTCCAGTTTTAGGATTTTTTGCATCTTCTCCGTGATAGAATTTTAAAATTTTTAATGGATAATTTGTAACAATTACAAAATTTCCTTTGTAATATTTTGCTAAATCTCTTTCTTCATCTGATTTGAAGTCATCCCCATATTTTATTTTATGACCTGTTTTTTGTAATTTTTCTATGGCTTTTTTATAAGTAATTCTTGGAAATGGGGATTTTATTTTATTTAATTTTGAAATTTTTACATTTAAAATTTCAAGTTCTTTTTCATTTTCTTTTATTACTTCTTTTATTGAATCTATTACACAATCTTCTGCAATTTTAATCATATTTTCTAGATTAATCCAAGCACCTTCTACTTCACAATGCCAAAATTCTGTTAAATGTCTGGGGGTTCTAGATTTTTCTGCTCTAAAAGAAGGAGCAATTGTATATGCTTTTTCAATAGAATTTATTATGTTTTCTGCATAAAATTGCCATGATTGAGTTAAATAAGCTTTTTTTCCAAAATAATTTACTTCAAAAGTATCTGAACCGCCCTCGCTTGTTGTTTTATTAAAACAAGGTGCCTCAATTTCTATAAAATCTTTTTTTCTTAATGATTTATGTAATGCAAATAATATTGTAGATCTTATTTTTAAGATAGAAGTCATTTTTCTAGAACGCAACCATAAATGTCTTTTATCTAATAAAAATTCTGGAGTTTGATCTTTGTCAATAGGAAAATCTTCTGCAATTTGAATTATATTTATTTTATCAACTTCTAATTCATAATTTGTAGGGGCTCTTTTTTCAGGATAGATACTTCCTTGAATTTCTAAAGAGCTTTCAATTAATAATTTATCTGCTTTTTTTATTAAATCTGATTTTTTAACAATGCATTGTAGAATATCTGAAGAATCTCTTAAAACAATAAATATTTTATCTTTTAATTTTCTAATTCTATAGATCCATCCGCGAATCTTTACTTCTCCTTTTTTTTGTTTTATTGCATTGTTTATTGAAATGAATTCCATTTTATTTGTGATCTTGGTCTTTTAGATTTTATTATATTAGGGAATAATTCTTTCTCTATCTCTTGGAAATAAACAGCATTCCCTTATATTTTTTAAATTTAACAAAGCCATAGTTAATCTTTCTAATCCAATACTCCATCCAGAATGAATTGGTGCACCATATTTAAAACCATTAATATAATCTTTAAAATTTTTTGGATTTAATTTATTTGCTTTTAATCTCTGAATTAATAATTTTGGGAGATGTATTCTTTGGCCACCAGAACTAATTTCAATCCCATTATAAATTGCATCAAATCCTTCAGATAGTTTAGATTTTTCATTTTCATTTTTTGGCATAATATAAAAAGGTTTGCCAGGTAAAGGCCAATCATAAACAAAAATAATTGTATTAGGATATAACTCTCCTAATTTTTTTTCAGCTTCACTAGATAAATCATATTTCTCAATTTTAATTTTTTCTTTTTTCATTAATTCTATGATCTCTGAAAAAGTAAAATATTTCGCTTTAATTTCTTTTAATTTTACATTTAATAATTCTATTTCTTGAGAATTTTTTTCATTTATTTTCTTAACAATATATTTTAAAACGTTTTCAATTTGTTCCATAGCTTTTTTTGAATCTGCAAAAGCTAATTCAATATCCATTTGTCTTGATTCATTTAAGTGTCTTAGGGTGTTGTGTTTTTCTGCCCTGAATACTGGGGAAATTGAAAAAACTTTTTCCCAATTAATCGCGCATAATTGTTTATATAATTGGGGAGATTGTGCAAGATAAGCTTTTTTTTCAAAATAATTTAATTTGAATAATTCTGTTCCACCCTCACTAGACGAACCAATAATTATTGGTGGTTGAATTTCTATAAATCCTTTATTATAAAAAAATTCTCTAAAAGAATTTGCAATTGTATTTTGAATTTTGAATATTGCTTTTACTTGCGGTTTTTTCATATCTATAAATCTATAATCTAATCTCTTGCTAAGAGAAGTATTAATTTCTTTTTCAATGATATTTATTGGTAGTTTTTCTGATTTGTTTAATAATTCAAAATCTATAATTTCTATTTCAAAATTTTTAATAGTTGTTTCAGAACTTTTAACAATTGCTTTTTTTAGATTGCCTTGTATTTTTATTAAGCTCTCTAAACTTACTTTATTAAATTTCTCCCAGATTTTTGATGATTTTTTTAAAGTACATTGAATAATCCCACTAGAATCTCTTAAAAGAATAAATTTGATATTTGAAAGTTCTCTGATTTCATAAACCCATCCAAAAAAAATTAAATCTTTTTTTTCTTGATCGCAGTTTTCAATAAAGGTTCTTTTTATTTTTTCCATATTTAAAGAGTCTATTCAGAATTTATAAATTTATTGAAGATTTAAAATTCTTTTTAATATTTTATTTGAATCTTGCCCGCTAACTCTTCCTTTAAATTTCTTCATTATTAAGCCCATATATCCCCCAATATTAAGTCCAGGTTTTTCTTTAATCATATTTGCAATTTCTTTTTCAAGTTCAATTAAATCTATTTTTTCAATTTCAATTGCTTTAGAGAATTTTTCCCCCCTTAAAATTTTTGTTAAAATATGTTTTATGTCTTTTTTTGTAATTTTTCCATCTGCAATAGCCTGTGCAATATTCTCAAATAAATCAATGTTTAGAATCTTTTCTGGATTTTTTATTTTTTCATGACTTATAATTTCCTTTGGAATTTCAATTAAAATTTTAAAAATAATTTTTGGTTCTTTAAGAATTTTTAACAAGTTTTCAAAATCATTTAGTTTATTTTCTTTTAATAAAATTTTTATTTCGTTTTCTTTTAATCCTGTTTTTTCTAAATCTCTTTTAATTTCTCCTTTTAATTTAGGTAAGGTGTTTTTTGCATTATTAATCATTTCTCTTGAAATTTTTAATAAAGGCAAGTCTGTTTCTGGATACATTCTAGCAGCCCCAGGAACCGGTCTTAAAAATTCTGTCTTTCCATTTGCTAGGGCTTTTCTTACTTCTGATTTTAGTTTCTTTTTTTTAATATTTTCTTTTTGTCTTTGAATTTCTTTTTTAATTGTTGGAATTATTATTTGAATATTCTGAAAACCTTTTATTTCAGTTCTTGGATGATTTGGTATTGAAATATTAAGATCTTGTCTGATTGTCCCGATTCCTCTTTTAACTTTGCAGCTTCTTAAAATTTCTCCTAAGTATAATGCTGTTTCCCTTGCTTGTTCTGGATTTTTTATGTCTGGTTTAGTTGCAATTTCTACAAGTGGGATTCCTAGTCTATCTAGTTTATAGGTTATTTTATCTTTTTGTCTTTCAATAATTCTTGCAGCATCTTCTTCTAAATTTATACTATCTATTCTTACTTTTCCTTGCGAAGTATTTATCCAACCATCTCTTGCAATCAAAACAGTTCTTTGAAATCCTGAAGTATTACTTCCATCAATAACTGCCTTTCTCATTATTTGAGAAATAGAAAGAATTTTGCAATTCAAATGTAATGCAATATGTAATGCAATATTTAATGCTTCTTTATTGATTTGATGTGGTGGTTCTTCATCTAATTCAACCAAACAATTAGAAGTATTATATCCTTGATAAATAAATTGTTTATTTTGTTCTGCTTCATGTTTTGAGGCAATATCTGTTTCACCGCTTTCTCCAGCAACTACATGAAATTTTCGCATAATCTCAAAATCTGGCTGATCTTTTCTTAAGATGGATGGGCAATCACAGAATAATTTATGTGAATCTAATTGTTGATGAATTTCAATTCCACATTTAATGGAGTTTAATTCTTTTTCAATTTTTGTTGCTTCTAATGTTTTCAACTCTTTTTTTGTTCTAAGTAGATTCATATTAAAAATAAACAAAACTATTTATTAAAACTATCGATTAAAAAATATTTTTAATTTTTGAATATTGAAGAAATTCAATTTTCTCGAGATTTTCTCCATTTTCTTATAAAAATACTAAATCCTAAAATTTTATAGGTAAATTTTGATCCTAATTTTTGTTTTAATTCTTCAGCATATCTTTTGACATCGTCTTTTTTCTCTCTTGCACTTTTTAAAACAGTAATTTTAATTGTAATGTTTCTATATTTTTGAGTTCTTATTTTAATATCTTCTATAAATTCTTTTGTAATTCCTTTTTTCCCGAGTTGCATTTCTAATTGTGATGTCATATTTTAAGAATTGATTTTTTATTTTTTAATTATTTTTATATTTATTTTGTCTGAAGGAAGGGCTTGCAGGATTTCAGATTTAGAAATCAAAAGATTATATTTTTCTTTTAATGTTCTTGCGATATTTTTTGTAGAAATTTCTTTAGAAAGATTTCCGGGGGTTATTTCTATCAATTTTTTCTCTTTTATTGATTCAGGAACTGATCTCAATATTCCTTTTTGAATTATGAGAAATAATTTTGGTTTTATTTTTAAAAGTTTTTTAGCTCCATGAATTCCAAAGGTCCCGGTTTTCATTGATTTATTTTTATAAATTTGTTTTCCTTTGAAAATATCTATTTCTATTATTTTTTTATTTAACTTCCATTGTTGTGAAAAACATCCACAGAAAATAGCTGCCTCTTTTAAGTCTTGTTTAGAGGGGTTTTTATTTTGTATTATCACAAAAGAACTTCCAGGTTTAGAAGTATGCATAATAGTATATTCTGGTTTAGAAAATCTTTCGATAATAGATTCATTTTGTTTATCTGATTTTCCTCCGATTACAAGGACATCATTTGAGGTGAAAAACCACCTAAATCTTTCATAATCTTTTATTGTTATTGATTTTTTAAACATATTCTAAATATATTTGAAACTTATTTTAATTTTAAGGAATTAAATAAATATAGTTTAATATGAAAAATAATGTTTTTAATAGTTTCTAATGATTCTTATAGTTTTTAATAGTGTTTAAAAGAATAATGGCGCAAAAAGGGTATAAGAAAGAATACAAAAAGGTTACAAGAAAAGCATAAAGTAGGTATAAGAAGAGCATAAAAATGAGATAATTTAAATATCTTTATTTATTAATTATAAAATAAATAAATTAAAAGACAAAAAGGGAGATGATAAAAAAATAAAATGAGGCCTCAAGATTTTATTAATTTAAATTATAAGCCAACTAAAAAGGATTTAATTTGTTTATTCAGAGTTGAACCAATGAAAGGATTAACTTTGAAGAAGGCAGCAGCAACAATTGCTTTGGAAAGTAGTGTTGGAACTTGGACAGATGTTCATGAGAAAAAATATGTTAGAAAATTGGGGGCAAAGGTTTTTTCTATAAAGGATAAATTAGTCAAGATTGCATATCCTGAAGAATTATTTGAAAAAGGAAATGCACCAAATATTTTATCTTCAATTGCTGGGAATATTTTTGGAATGAATGCAGTAAAGAATTTAAGATTAGAAGATATAAAATTCCCAAAAGATATTCTTAAGGGATTTATCGGACCAAAATATGGAATTCAAGGGATAAGAAAATTAATGAAAATAAAAAAAAGACCTTTGATTGGAACAATTATCAAACCTAAATTGGGGTTAAAAACTAAGGATCATGTTGAAAAAGCTTATGAGGCTTGGGGGGGTGGTTGTGATGTTGTTAAGGATGATGAAAATTTATCTTCTCAGAATTTTAATAAATTTGAAAAAAGGCTTTCAAAATGTTTAGAAGTAGCAGATAAAGCCAAATCTCAGACAGGAGAAGAAAAAGCATATTTAATTAATGTTACTGCAGAAACAAAAAAAATGTTGAAAAGAGCAGAACTTGTTGAGCAACAAGGAGGGAAATATGTTATGATAGATATTGTAACTGCAGGTTTTGCAGCACTTCAAACACTTAGAGAATCTAATTTTAAAATGGCAATTCATGCACATAGGGCAATGCATGCAGCATTTACAAGAAATCCAAAACATGGAATGAGTATGATGTGTTTAGCAGATATTGCAAGATTATGTGGTGTTGATCAATTACACATAGGGACAATTGTTGGAAAAATGCAAGGTAAGGGAATAGATATTTCAGAATTAAATGATGAAATGGAAAAAAAGATAGTTAAAGCAACTAAAAAAAGATTAGCACAAAACTGGGGGGAAATTAAACCTGTTTTAAGTGTAAGTTCTGGTGGGTTACATCCTGGTAATATTCCTTATTTAGTTAAGCATCTCGGCAAAGATTTAGTTATTCAAATGGGTGGGGGGATACATGGAAATAATCTTGGCACATTTAAAGGCGCGATTGCTGCAAGACAATCTCTTGACGCAACTATGAAAGGAATTTCTTTAAAACAATATTCTAAGGATCATCCAGAATTAAAATCCACTATTGCCCAATGGGGTACAAAATAAAATCAATAAGATAATCAAAATAAATAAAATTAATAAGTTAATCAAAATAAATAAAATCAATTGAGTATTTTTAAGATCCAATGTTATACCAAGAATATTTAAAGAAAAAACATTTTTGTCCTTTTTGCAATTTATTGAAAAAAGAAATTTTAAAACAAAATAAATATGCAATTCTTACTTTTGCAAAAGCTCCTTATACTTCTGATCATTTATTAGTTGTTCCAAAAAAGCATAAAATTAGTATTGGTTCTTTAAAACCTAGAGAAAAAAGGGCAGTTGATGATTTAATCCATTATGGAATAAAGATGCTCCATAAGAAATATAAAAATGTAACAGTACTTTATAGGGAGGGCATTTTGAAACAAGTTGGAAAATCTGTTTCCCATTTACATTATCATTTAATTCCAAATCTTTTGATTGGAGCTTATAATATTGATTTTACCAAGAGAAAAATATATTCTGAGGAAGAATATGTTAAGAAGATAGGGGAAATTAAGAAAGAATTATTCTAATATGATTTTTGGGTAAGAGTATTAACTTCTGAGTGGTAAGTAATGGAAAGATTTATAAAACAGTATTCATTTTATTTTTTAAAGAAAATGTTTAGAGGAATAATAAATTTTATTGAAGGAAGGAGACAAATTTCAGAGAAAAATTTAGATCTAAGAGAGGCTTTAGATTTATTAGAAGATTTGGGAGATTTGAAAGGAAATTTCCATTATTCAATAAATAGGGACCTTCTTAGAGAAAATTCTTTTGATATAAAACAAGTTACCTTAAAGGAAATGGGGGAGATCATTAAAAACAAATTTTATGAAACTCTTAATTTAAATTATTTTAGCAGTGTAAATTATGAGGTATATTCTGGAAGAAATGATGAAAAACATTATTTAGATTTAGTGCAGGGAAAGATCAATGCAGAATCCGAAGAGGAAATAAGGATTCAAGCCCCATTTAAAAGATGTTTAATTGATTTCATTATAAAAAAATAATATGGTACAAAAATTAAATTCAAAATCTTTAGAAGAAGAATTAAGAGAAAAACCAGATTGGAAACAATGGCTTCCTGTTGTTGGAATATATTATATTAATGAGGCTAAAAGAAAAAGTCTTTCTAGTATAAGGGATTTTAATGAGGGTCATTTATTTAGAGATGCTTTTGCAGGCCTTTATCATGGTATTACTATCGGCGTTGTTGCTGGTTGTGCTTTATATGATATAACTTATGGAATCAGCCAATTAGGCAAAATAGTAGAAAAATTATTTTAAAGATTATATTGAATCTTTTTTAAATCTTAAATTCAATGCCATTTATAAAGAATTTATCTTTTTGATCTTCAATTACATACCCTTTTTTTTTGAGTATTTTTCTTAGTTTATCTGATTCAGCATAATTTTTATTCTTTCTGAAAATTGCTCTTTTTCTGGCGATTTCTTCATCTTCTTTTGAAAGTTTTTTTTCAAGTTTTTTATTTTTTTCTTGTTTTAAAAGACTTGAGGAATTTAATAAATCTAATCCCAGAATTTTATCTATTTCTTTTATAGTCTGTATTTTTCCAGGGGCATTTTCATCTTTAATTAATTTCCATAAAATTTGCAAGGCTTTTGGTGTGTCTAAATTATTATTAATTGTTTCTTGAAACTCTGTTAAATATTTTTTATTCTTTTTTTTATCATTTTTAATTTCTGAAATAATCTTTTTTAGATTATTATAAGAATTTTTTGCATTATCCAAATTTTTAATACTAAAATTCAATTGTTTTTTATAATGCCCTGTTAAAAGAAAATACCGATATATTAATGGGGAATAGCCTTTTTTTTCTAAATCTGAAAGTGTTAAGATTTTTCCTTTTGATTTTGACATTTTTTCATTGTTAAAAATCAAAAAAGCACAATGAAGCCAATATTTTACCCAAGGTTTTTTTCCAAAAGCAGTTTCACTTTGTGCAATTTCATTATTGTGATGTATGGGAATATGGTCTTCACCACCAGTGTGAATATCAAATTGTTTTCCAAGATATTTGCTACTCATTGCAGAACATTCAATATGCCATCCAGGAAAACCAAGACCCCAAGGAGAATCCCATTCTTGTTGTCTTTTACCTGGTTCCTTTGAAATTTTCCATAAGACAAAATCTGTTTTATTTTTTTTCTGACCACAAGAAATTCTTTTTCCTGCTTGTAGGTTTTCTATGTTTTTTTTAGATAATTTACCATAATCTTTTAATTTAGAAGTATCAAAGTAAATTCCATCAGAAGTTTTATAAGTATAATCTTTTGCTTCTAATATTTTAATTAATTCAATTTGTTCTTTAATATTTTCTGTTGCTTTGCACCAAATATCTGGTTCAGAAATATTTAATTTTTTTAAATCTTGTTTAAAAATTCTCAGATAGAAATCTGTTATTTGTTTTGTTGTTTTATGTTCTTTCAAAGCAGCTTTTTCTATTTTGTCTTCTCCAGTATTTTGATCTGAGGTTAGATGTCCAACATCTGTGATATTCATAACACTTTTAATTTTGTAATTGTTATATTTTAAGACTCTTTTTAATATATCCATAAAAAAATAAGATCTTAAATTTCCAATATGTTGATACCAATAAACTGTTGGACCACAAGTATATATTTTAACAAAATCTTTTTTTAAAGGCTTGAAAACCTCTTTTTTTTTAGTTAATGTGTTATATAATTTCAATGCCATCTGATAATTTTATTTATAATTTAAATTCATATAATAAGAAGGATATAAAAATATTCTGATTATTTTATTTCAACATCAAAAAGTTCTGTTGAATAAGCTTGATTGTCTGCTTTGACAACAAGATTATATCTAATCGTGCAAATTGCAGAGCCTTTTGGGATATTAAATTTCGCTAAACCACAATAAATTTCACCAGGAGCAAGTTCAAAAGAAGGGTTTGTTCTTCCAGGATAAATCCAAGATTCTGCTTCTTCTTTTGTAACACCACACCTCTCCATTAGCTCTTCATCATCAGAGGCGGTTACAATTTCATAACTAAATATTGGCTGTTCTTGAGTACTTTGTTTAAGATTTTTTATTCCAAAAGCAATACCAAATTCTTTACCTTGTGTTATTTTTGCTGTTTTTCCAGAAAGATAAACAACAACCTCTTGGTCTTCTACAAATAATTGTCCGATTTGATCTTTAACTTTATTATTAATTTCATCAACATTATATTTTGCACTATCAAAAATTGTTTTCATTAGAATCAATCCAAGAATTAACATAGACATTGCTAAAACAATAACAACTAAGGAACTAGTGGTTAATTCCATAGCAGCTCTTTTTTTCATCACCATTTTACATTAATTTAATAATCTTTAAGTTTATAAAGTTTTTTAGAAGTTAACTCTTTTATTAAGATGATTTTTTCTTTTGAAAAAGATGCTTTTTTCTTAATTTTCTCAATCTTCTTAATTTTTTCATTTGTTCTGTTGCATAACTAAAAGTTATTGAAGGCATGTCTAAATTTTTCAAAATAAAATTTTCTATTTCTTTAGGTTTTTGTTTTCCTGATTCTCTTAATAGCCAACCTATTGCTTTTTGAATATAAGGATTTTCATTTTGAATTTCATTAGAAATTATTTCTATAGTTAATTTAATCTTTCCAGTTTTTACTAAAGGAAGAGTAGAAACAATAGATGCCCGTTTTATCCAAATATCTTTATTTTTAGAAAGCATTAAAAGTTCTTTTTCTAATTTGGGATATTTTAAAAGGATTTTTCCAAGAATTCCTGTGGAAAGAATATCTATTTGATCCCAAGTTTTGATGTCTTTTAATTTTTCTTTGATAAATTTCCATGTTTTTAAATTAAATTCTTTTTCATATAATTGTAGAGCATATATTGCCAAAGACCTTTCTTCATGATATTTTGAATGCCATAATTTATCAAAAACCTTATAAAAACTATTTAAATTATTTTCATCATAAAGTTTTTTCGCAAGAATTCTTAATTCAGGAACTCTAACACCATAAAATTCATAAGGAGACCTAAGATATTTTTTTATATCTTTTGCAAATTGTTTATCACTTAATTTTTTTAATCTTCTTTTTATTTCAAAGGACATTTTTAATTTTAAATTTATCTTGAAAGGGTTTTTCTCTTTATAGTTGGGGTATTTTTATCAGAAATTGTATGCTTATGTTCTTTTGCCATTTGTTTTGCCTTTTTTGTTTTATCTTCTCTTGAAGATTTAATTTTCTCCTTTTCATCTTTTTTTGTTTCTATTTTCTCTTTATCTTCTGAATCTTTTGTTTCTTCTGTTTCTTCTTCTTTCTCTTTTAATTGTGCCTTTTCTTTTAGTTTTCCTTTGATCTTTTCTTCTTCTTTCATTTCTCTTATCTTTTGGAATTTGATATGTTCTGGGATATTCACTAATTTTACTTTTACAATATCATTATCAAATTTTTCAGCCATTACTTTTATTTTTGTTGGTGGTTTTTTGATACCCCTAAATCTTATTTCATTATTTAAAATTATATCAATTTTTATCTTTCTTAAATCTCTTTCATAAATTTTCATATGTTTCACTAAGAATTCTTTTATTGCTTTTATTGCTTTGTTCGTTCTTTTATATTCTGGAACTTTTAGCCAGGATTTTCTTAAAGGAATAATATACTCCCTTTTCAAAATTGATTTTGGTTCTTGTTTTTTATCTTTTGCCATTTTAACCTAAGTGTTGTTTTCTCTGCCTTCTTGGTTTAATTTTTAGTTTTATTCTTCTCCAATTTCTTCTATTGGCAGTTACAGCAGATGGATGAACTTTTTTTCCAGAGCCTAATTTTTTCAAAACAACCCAGATTGGAGCCCATTTTGTTTTTCTATTTTGTTTTGATAATTTTATTTTTTTTTGATATTTTGGTTTTGCCATTTTAATTTTGATTAATTTTTTATTTTATACTTTCTAATAATTCTCTTCCTTGAAGAGTAAGTTTTCTTCCAGATCTTTTTTTAATAGATTTATGTTTTTCTAATAGCCCTGCTTTTTCTGCTTGTTGTAAAATTGTTCGAATTATTTTTCCAGAAGCCCGCACAAATTTTTCAGGTTTATATCCCCTATTTTTTTTAGAACCATATCTTGTTTTTAATCTATTAACACCAATAATCCCCTGAATATAACCTTGCCTTAAAATACTTGCCGCCCTTTTATGCCAAAAATCTTTATCTTGTGGCGGACGTTTTTTACCCGGCCCAGATTTAATAAAAAAAGACCATTCTGGCTGTTCAAATTCTGGCATTTTTTTTAGGATTTCCATTAATTTAATATTATATTCCCCTGCTGGAATATTGTATATGGAATTTGCTTTTGACATTTTTGTATTTTTATTCTTTATTTAAGGTTTTTAATTTTTATTTAATAATGAATCGTATATTGGTTCATTATTATTTAAATAAGTCATTCCTTTCGGAATTAGAACAGCTTAAGCTGTTTAACTTAATTATAACTTAGAATTGAGATTTATAAAGCTTGGCTTTTTGTTGTATTGTTGCCTTGTCAGGATTTTTTAGATAAATGCTTAAAAAACAGATATGTATTAACTTTTAAATAGTAATTAATCGAAAGATTTAAAAACTTAAATTCTATTGAATAAATATGTTAGATCAAATATTAAACACAGCAATGGATATTATAGTATTAGGTAAATCTGGAGAGGATAAGGTAGTTTTTGCTTTTCCTTTTGAAAGAGAGATCGCCAAAAATTATTATAAAAAAACAATTGCTGATACAAAAGAAAATAATGTTGAAGCATTTAATAGGTCTTGGGAATTTGATGATGCAAAAGGATTAATAAAAGGTTCAAACCCATTCTTAGTTTTAAAACTTGACGAACAAATAAGAAAAGATGGATTATGGATTCCAACTCCAGAACAAGCAATGCTTTTAGATAAAAAAGGGAAGTTATCAAATAATGTTTATCGAAATTATGGAATAGTTGTTTATTCTGAGGATCAGCCAAATCAAGAAGTAGCAAAAGAAATTATCTCTCAAACAAAAAGAAAATTGCCGTTGGTTATTCCTTTTAAAGATTTAACCCACAGATTAGATGAAAATTTCCCCCAAGGTGTTGCCATTACACTTATAGACAAACCTAAGGAAGTAATATTTGGAGAAGAAGCAAGACAATATCTCGATAAAGAATTTAATTATAAAAGGGATTCAGGCGTTTGTAGGCTTGACCGTGGCGGGGGTGG
>Ga0265592_1000646_pt1 | contig 17237 bp, 17 predicted proteins | sample saktaG_7_FD_190141 | JGI IMG/M metagenome (GOLD analysis project Ga0265592, IMG submission 190141) | Saline water microbial communities from Sakinaw Lake, British Columbia, Canada - sak_2010_1_5_120m | ecosystem: Environmental > Aquatic > Non-marine Saline and Alkaline > Saline ... | reverse complement strand
CGGCTGACGCTAACTACGCCTGGCAGGAGTGGGTAGTAAAGCAATCGACCAGCGCCAAGTGCCTCAACCGCAAGGTAGAGTCCCTGGGGACGAAGACGACCGGTACCTGGACGCTGGAAGTGACCATCACATTGAGCTAGGAGCTTTTGAGTCCAGAGTCGAGACTCCAGACTCATGACTTTCTGACTCGTGACTAAGGAGGGGGGCGGGGGGAACTCCGCCCCCCGGGAGCAGTAAATGGCTGAAACACCGGACAATGACAGGGTCCTCAGTGCCATGCAGGCGGTTGACGCCTACCGTGAGGCGCACCGCCAGCTACACGCTGGCGGATGGTATAAAGGTATATCTGAAGACCACACCCCGCTGCTGGAAAAGCTGGTGAGCGATTTGGACAAACTGGGCTTTACCTCTACCGAAGCTGGCTTTGAGCCAAAGAAGACTGAGATATTGGCCAGGTTCTGGGCTGACAGTGATTTGCAGAATATCAAGGAGCTTGGCTTTGCTGATATGGAAGACTTTGAGGCCAGGGCGACTGGAGCTGATGGGAAGGCACTTGAGGAGAAGTGGCACTGATGGCTATTGAAACCTTAAGGCCGAATGCTGTAGGTTCTTTTACTGAGCTAACACCAGTCGGAGAAACTGCAAACTGGCAATGTGTAGACGAAGCAGTCGCAGATGAACTAGACACCTTTGTCGTGAACCCTGATTCAGAGACTACCAAGAAAGATACCTACGGCCTGCCCAATTCAAGTGGGTCGGGGGTTATCAATTCCGTTAAAGTTTACTTCCGTCTTCGGTCAAGCAATCTAGACGCCTTTTGTAAAGCTACTATCATTACTCACAGCACGCTTTACTATGGGCCGGCTGAGACCCACTACGATTCCACCTTCATAACCTATTCCCATACCTGGACTACCAATCCGAACACCGGAAGTGCTTGGACCTGGACTGAAGTAGATGCCCTGGAAGCAGGCATCACGATTTACATGATAAGCGACCAGCAGGTTACCCAGGTTTATGTAGAGGTTGATTATACCGACATCACCCCCAAGACCTCCGCAGATACCGGCTCGGGCTCGGAAGCGTCATCCCCAACCGCTGCCCAGGTAAAGAGCGATACCGGCTCTGGCTCCGATGTCCTCGCCCAGGCTCAGGCAATACTCACCAGGGCGGAGAGTGGCGGCGGCATAGACTCACTGCCCGGGCGGGACATTGCTGCAAATCAGGCCAGTTCCGGGGCAGACGCCCTGGCGGCATTGCTGGCGGCCTTGACTAAAGCCGAGGCCAGTTCAGGGGTTGAGGCTTTGCTGAGTAGGGCCATTACCCTGGCTGAGACCGGCAGCGGGGCTGAGGCGCTGGTTGAGCTAGTAGGGGCTTTAGTCCGGGCAGAGGCAGGCTCAGGGAGTGACAGCCTGGCCTCACTGCTGAACACCCTTGCAAAAAGCGATACCGGCTCGGGGGTGGATGCCAAGTTATCGTTCCTGGCTGCGCTGACCGGGGCTGAGGCAGGTTCCGGGGTAGAAGCATTACTTGCCAGGGCGATTATGTTAGCCGAGGCTGGGGCTTTAGTTGAAACCAGCTTGATTATATCGGCACTACTCGATACCGAGACAGGCTCCGGCGTAGATACCTCTACCTTGATAGCCGCCCTGCTCGGGGCTGATACTGCTGCCGGCACGGACTCAAAGGTCAGCCAGCTTGCCAGCATTATAAAAGCGGATACCGGCCTGGGAGCTGAAACCAGCCTTATTCTGGCTGTTTTAACATCAGCCGAAGCGGGCGCCGGGTTAGATGCCCTGGTTGAACTGATTAAATATGCCAACGTGCTCCTCGGCTCTGATAGCGGTTCCGGGATAGACGCCGGCGCGGTGTTACTGGCCCAACTATTGAAGGGCGAAACCGGCTCGGGAGCTGAGGCTTTACTTGATAGGGACTTGGCCCTGTCAAGCGAGGCGGGAAGCGGAATAGAGGCCTCTGCTTTGCTATCCGCCTTGCTGGCTGCTAACGATACCGGTGGTGGGCTTGAGGCCCTGGTGTTGCTCCTGGGAACCCTGGCAAGGGCTGATAATGGCTCCGGGGTTGAGGCTTTGCTCTCAATAGCAGCTTCCCTCATCGGGGCTGAAGCCGGCAGCGGAAGTGAGTCTTTATCTCTATTAGCCAATCTGGCAAGGGCTGAAGCCGGCAGCGGAGCCGACGGTCTTCTATCGCTCCTGGGAGAGCTCGCCGGGGACGAAACAGGCAGCGGACTCGAGGCGTTGGTGTCGCTGCTGGGAATTTTAAGCCGGGCTGATAGTGGCACTGGAGTTGATAGCCTGGCATCATTGTTAGCCACCTTGGGCAGGGCAGAGACTGGTTCGGGAGCTGAGGCAGTGCTCTCAGTGCTGGGGGCTTTAGTTCGGGCAGAGGCAGGCAATGGAGCCGACAGCCTGGCAGGGCTGTTAGTCACCTTGACCCTGGCTGAGACTGGCAGCGGGCTTGAAGCTTTGCGTGATAGAGTTATTGCCCTGTCGAGCGAGGCAGGAAGTGGAGCTGAGGCAGTGCTGTCGCTGCTGGGGGTTCTGGCGGCCGGAGATATGGGAGCTGCCGCCGAGCTTGCCGGCCTTCTCTTTGCGGCTGCCGCCCAGGACATGGGAGCCGGCACGGACGCCCAGGCTCTGGTGGCTCTATTTAACCTGGCTGAAGCAGGCAGCGGAGCTGAGGCCTTATCTCTGTTGGCCAATTTAGCGAGGGCTGAAGCCGGCAGCGGAACGGACGCCGTGCTGTCACTGTTAGCGGCGTTGGCCGGGAGCGAAGCCGGCAGCGGGACTGAAGTCTTGATATCGCTTCTGGTAAACCTGGTAAAGGCTGAAGCCGGCAGCGGGGCGGACGCCCTGCTTTCTAAAGGCCTGGTCATGGCCGATACCGGCTCGGGGGCTGAAGTGCTCGTATCGCTTCTGGCTGCCCTGGTTAAAGCGGAGACCGGCGAGGGTGAGGACCGCTACGCCGCTCTCCTGAGCCACGCTGCCAGGGGCGGAGGAATGAAGCTGCCGCCCGGAGGAAAAGTGAGTATATAAGTTCCGAGCCGAGAGTCAAACTCCAAACTCCAGACTCATGACTAGCGACTAAGGAGGGTGAGGTAGATATGAACCTAACCGGTATGATAACCCTGGTGAGGCGGGACTTAAAGGACGAGACCGCCCCTTACCGCTGGTCGGATGACGAGCTGACCCGGCACATCGACCGTGCCGTTAAAGAACTGTCGGAGAGGGTGCCCCTGCCGGCGATGGCTTTACTCCCCACCACCGCTGATTCGAGGGAGGTCGATATCTCGAGCCTGGAAGACCGCATTATGGTGCAGGCGGTCGAGTATCCGGTGGACGAGTTCCCTATCAGGTACCAGCGCTTCTCTGTCTGGGGGGACACCGTGACCTTAATCACCGGCGACATCCCCAACGGCGGCAACTGCCAGGTCTACTACGGGACGGTGCATGTCCTCAATGCGGCAGGCTCCACTATTCCCACGAAGCATGAGGACATCGTTACCGCGGGGGCGGCGGGCTACGCCGCCATCGAGATGGCCGCCTACGCCATCAACCGGGTCAATATCGGCGGCAAGTCGACGCCCCGGGAGTACCGCCTGTGGGGTAATGCCAGGCTTGAGACCTTCAAGGACAGGCTCAAAAGGCTGGGAAGGCGCAACCGCCTGCGCTCAAGCCAGCTTTATTAAGGAAGCAGGGAGAGTCTAAGGGGGGGCGCAGCCCCTCTTTAATAAAATACGTCCCCCTTTCCTTTGAAGGAGAGGGGGACCAAGGGGGTGAGGTAGATAAACATCTATAAGGAATTGTGGTCCCGCATCGGCGGCCGCCCCTGGACCTATATCGCCCGGGACCTGTGGCACAAGGCCGAGTTCGTCTGGATTATCGCCCTGGTAGCCGCCGGCGTGGCGCTGGGGCATCACTTCGACTGGATAAAGGTGCTCGAAATAATGGGCGTCTTCACCACCGGCTTTATCTTCGGCCACTTCTTCTGGGGGAAGGAGTACATCCCCGACCAGAAAGGGAGCCCTGTGTAATATAGCGAGCTATTACACGGGGGAACTGAAAGGAGAACAAGTGAGAACCCTCACCGAGACACTCAATGCAGCTCAAAAGGCAGCATCTGTCGATGCCCTGGTTAAGATTGCCTTAACCCACGGGGAAAGCTCCCATACTTACACCCGGGATCGCATCCTGGACATCAACCACACCGAGGAGCCGTATACCCAGCGGGCTGAGCTTAAGCTGGACAATTCAGACGGGGCGCTAACCAGCCTCGACCTCAAGGGCTATCAGGGGGTCATAAGCTATGGGGCGGCGACCGGCACCGGCGAGGAGTACTCCGCCTGCGCCCCCTTGTGGGTAATAGCCCAGAAATTCAACTCATCGCCGGGTAAGCTGGACTGTACACTCTCTCTTGTTGGAATACCCAACCTGCTGGCTGAGGATAAAGCCAGCGCAAGCTATATCCCCTTGAGTACCGATGTTAAGACAGTCAAGACGCTCCTCGGGGAAATTCTGGGGGCCACCCTGGCGTGCTACTCTCACTGCACCGCCTATACTGTGGCCTGGGATAGCGAGGACAGTTTAATTGATACCTTCAGGCCAAAGGACAACTTCCGGATATATGTCGGCGGCTCCCGCCTAGCGGCGGTGCGGCGGCTGCTGGACTACACAAAATGCGTGATACGGGCTGAAGCCGACGGCAAGGTCCATGTCTTCCAGCCCTTTACCACCGACGAAACCTACGATTATGAATACAGCCTTGAGAGCGGGCACACCTTTTTCAGCAAGGCATACCGGCATCGCCTGGTAATCCCGAATTATATCGTGGTCATGAGCCAGCCGGATGACGACCTCCGGTATTCGGGCACCGCCCAGGATAACGAGTCCTATGCGCTGCTGCCCAAACGGGACTACGAGCAGATGAGGCTGGAAAGCGATGCCCAGGCGGCCAGCATCGCCGAGGCTATCCTGTCAAAGCACCAGCTCTGGAGCGAGGCAGGAGCTGCCGGCGTCCCCTTGAATGCCGGCGCCGAGGTCTTCGACTATGTGAAGGTAACCGATGAGCGGGAGAGCGACTTCAGGATAGGGACCCTGGGTTCCCTTACCCGCCGCTACACCGCCGACAGCCCGCTCTGGCGGATGACCTTCAGCTTCGGCTCCTGGACGAATGTCAGGAAGGTGCTCGCAAATCTGGGACTCTCCAGCACCGATGAGCTCGAGGAGTATTTTACCCGCTTGAAGGTTAAAGACCTCTATGCCGAGAACATCCAGGCCGAGAATATGGACTTCGTCTGGCTCGACCCTGATAACACCATCGACCTCTCTCAAATAGGGGATAACCTGGACAGCCTCCCCGATGGAACGACCTATGCCCGGGTAAAGACGCTTCACCTTGACGCCGGCCAGATAAAGCTGGATGAGAATATCTTTTATGGGGCAGGCTATGACCCCACGGGCAAGTTCGACCTTACCGGTAATAGCCTCGACGACATTCCGGAGGGCGCCACTTACCACAAAGTCAAGAGCGCCGCCCTAACGGCTGACGGCCTAGTAGTGCTTGACCAGGTCTATATCGACACCGCAAGCGGCCAGTATGGCTTAGTCAACAGGACAGACATAAGTGCCGGCCATATTAAGCTCAGTGAGGTAGTAGAAAATGCCACCTATAAAAAGCTCCTCGCTTCTGAACGAACCAAACTCACGGGGATAGAGGATAGTGCCGACGTTACCGGTAATCATAGCTGTAATGACCCCTGGGGTGGACACACTCAGGACGACCTTGGAGACGGGACTACTTATGCGAGGATTCTGGCATCCGCCCTTAGTTCAGGGCAGGCTCTCCTTTCCGAGGCTGTAGGAGACTTGGATAATATCGGCAATGGAGCATCTTATGGCAAGGTGCTTGTGGCTGACCTTTCTTCCGGTCATGTCAAATTAGTGAGTTGTGAAGGAAACTTAGATGACATAGCTAATGGCTCATCCTACGGAAGGGTTGCTCTGACCGATATATCTGCGGGGCATATCCTACTAGCTTCAGTAGTAGAAGATGCCACCTACAAGAAGTTTCTCACTACAGAGCAGACTAAACTCAGTGGGGTAGAGAGCGGCGCTGATGTTACCACCTCTCATACCTGTAACAGCCCCGATGTCGACCACTTCAGCGGCAAGGACCTGGACGATTTACCCAACGGGACTACTTATCAGAGGGTCAGAGCCACAGATATAAGCTCAGGCCACATCAAACTCACCAGCAATATTGTGGTAGACGGGCACTGGTATAACGAGAGCGGGGTGGACATCGATGCCACCGCCGGCGTAACCATCACCGGCGGCAAGCTAACGCTCAAGGACTCCGGGGGAGCACACTCCGCCCAGCTCTATGTAGATACCGGCGGGCACCTCAGGCTGGACATGTGGGACTATGTTGAGACGCAGTCCATCGTATCGGAGAACGACGGCTCCTGGACGCTGGGGGCGAGTAACCGCCGCTTTCACAGCGCCTACGCAAAATACTTTTACCCCTCTACCGACGGAGGCTTTATCTTTCTGACTTCGGCAGCGGGTACCGAGGGCAGCATTAAAATAAAAGGTTCTGGCTCCGGGGATATCTACATCTACTCTAATGGGGCCTGGAGGACTAATACATAACGCACTTCCAGTGAGGAGGGGAAGGCAACGATGGCTAAGATTATCAAGCTGGAGAATATAAAGAACGCGAGTTTCTCGCCTGTAACGGGCAAGTATACAAACGAGGTCGCCGAGGAGTACGTCTGCGAGGCCTGCCGCCACCTGGTAGGCAGGGACGATAATTTCTGCTGGCAGTGCGGCGAGCGGCTGGAGCCGTCGGCACTGGTAGCACATTACCACCGGGGCGAGAGGCTTACGAACACAGAGTTTGAGGAGGAGAAGAAGCTATGGCCCAAATAATCTTTGCCTTTACCTTCAACACAGAGACACAGGAAGCTGCCTTTTCAGGGAATATCGAGATACAGTCCGCCCTCGGAGTTCTCCAGCAGCTCGTCATCGCCGAGGCGGTGAAGAAGGCAACAATGCACACTTCCAGTGAGGAGATAGGGAAGGAGTGAAACGATATGCGGTTACTTAAGTTAGCTATAGAAACCCAGAGATGGGACCTGGCGGCGCATACCATCGTCCTCGCCGCTGCCATGACTTTGAACAATGGAGAGAGCCCCCATGCCAGCAAAGAGAAAAAAAGACGGCCCGACAGGCAATCAAAACATCAGAAAGCATAGCTTCTACGGCAAAGTCCTTGACGAGGCAGAGCGGCTCGATCTTGAAGCGGCCGCCGGCGTTGATGGAATTGACGACGAGATTGCCCTGCTCAGGGTCAAGCTAAAGTCAGTCCTGGCAAGCGACCCGGATAACATCAAGCTCATCATGCAGGCGACCAACGCCTTAGCCCGCCTGGTCAAGACAAGATACCATATTACCAAAGAGCAGAAGAAGGGACTCAAGGAGGCAATCGGTAATGTCATCCGAGACATCGCCATCCCGCTCGGAATCGGAGCCGGGACCATCCTCGGTAAATAAAGGCACTGGGGAAACAGGGGACACACTCCGTGAGGAATACGGGGCAGACCCCTCGTCAATCAATAGGCTGAGGCCATACCAGCAGGAGGTCGCCCAGGCGGTGCTGGACAGTGTCTTTAACCGGAAGGGGCTCACCTTCTCGGTGGAAATGGCGCGGCAGGCCGGCAAGAACGAGCTCTCCTCGCAGCTCGAGCTGCTGCTGTTGACCCTCTACATAGCGGAGCCTAAGAACCTGGTCAAGTGCTCCCCGACCTTCAAGCCGCAGACGGTTATCTCGATGATGAGATTAAAGGACAGGCTCAACGACGCCGGCTTTGGCGGCATCTGGACATCGGAGCTGGGCTACATCATCAGGCTGGGATATGCCCGGGTCATCTTCCTCTCGGCGGACGAGTCTTCCAATGTCGTGGGCAACACCGCCCACATCCTCCTAGAGATAGACGAGTCGCAGGACGTCTCGAAGGAGAAGTACACCAAGGAGTTCAAGCCGATGGGGGCTACCACCAATGTCACCACTGTCCACTACGGGACGACCTGGGACGACAGCACCCTGCTCGAGGAAGTCAAGCAGACGAACCTAGAGCTGGAGAGAGCCGACGGCTTGAAAAGGCACTTCCGCTACGACTGGCAGGAGGTCGCTAAATATAACCCCGAATACCTGTCCTATGTCGAGGCCGAGAGGGACCGCCTGGGTGAGGACCACCCGCTCTTCTTAACCCAGTACCGGCTGCTGCCTATCAAGGGCGGCGGCGGTTTCCTCAGTGCGTCTCAAAGGGCGCAGCTCCAGGGCGAACACTCAAGACTCAGGACTCCAGACTCTGGACTAACATATGTCGCCGGCATCGACCTGGCGGGTGAGTCCGAGGAAGCCGAAGACGCCGTGCTGCGGTCACTAAAACCCCGCCAGGACTCGACTGTAGTCACCATCGGCGAGCTCGACTTTACCCCACTTGCTGCCGCAGGCGGGGCTGACCCCGGACTCAAGGCTCAAGGCCCTGGACTCAGGGTCGTGGAGCACTACCGGTGGACGGGGAAAAAGCACCCCGAGCTTTACCCACAGCTCGTCGATATTCTCAAGAATGTCTGGAAATGCAAAAAGATTGTCGTTGACGCTACCGGAGTCGGCCAGCCGGTGGCGTCGCTTCTCAAAGGCGCCCTGGGCAGCCGGGTAGAGCCCTTCGCCTTTTCTACCCCGTCAAAGTCGGAGCTGGGCTTCGGGCTGCTGGCGGCCGTCAACTCGGGCAGACTGAAGATGTACCAGGGGGATGGCTCGGATGAATTTAAGGAGTTCTGGTTCGAGATGGAGCGGGCAAAGAGCCGGTACCGCCCCAGCCAGACGATAAACTTCTATGTCGACCCGGGAGAGGGGCACGACGACTTCCTGATGAGCCTGGCACTCCTGGTTAAAGCTGCTAACCAGTACTCCCCGCGTGAGGCTAAGGGAAGTATCCCTAATAGACAGCGCTCCTTCTCCCCAGGAGGAAGCCGATAAAGAGGAGCAGCAGCCCCCCGAGACCGTAAAGAAAATACAAAAACCATCCTGTCAGCTCAAAGGCAAAACCAACATCGAATGTCCCCGCCGTTGTCCACCCGCTCTCGTTGGAGGCACCATCCACCGCCTTTACCCTCCAATAATAGGGGGCGTCCTTCTTGCTTGACTCCAGTTTTTCCTCTTTGGTGAGGGTGTACTCCGACGCGGTGATTCCTCCCTTATCCAGGATAATAGCATCCCCGCTAAAGGCCTCGTCAGAAGCAATCTGAAGACGGTAGGTTACGCCGCTGGGGTCGGTAACCTCCTCCCAGTCAAAGCAGGCCTTTGACTTCGCCTTGGCGTCCATTTCCGGCAGCAGCGGCACCGGTACCGGCGGCGCCGCCGCCTCCATCACAAAGGTTGATACCGCAGTATTGGTGCCGTCGGTCGCCGTTATGGTATGGGCCCCCGCCGTGCTTTCCGGAACGGTAAAGGTGGCCGAGAAAGCCCCCGCGGCATCAGCCGTGGTTGTCGCCACCACCACCGGCTCCGTGGCATAGGTGACGGTCACCGTGGCGTTAGCTATAAACCCCTTACCGCTGACGGTAAGCTCCATACCCGCATGGCCCGGCGCCGCCTGGCTCGTAGCCGTGCTGAGGCTGATACCCGCAGAAACAGCAAGGTTGGCATCAGCTTCATTGGTACCGTCGCTGGCCTCCACCTTATAGGTACCATTGACCACGGCAGGGATTGTAAAGACAGCGCTGAAGCTGCCCTCGCTATCACTCTTAAAGGTGGCCGGGGTCGTCGCAACCTCGGTGCCGTTAAAAGTAACCGTTATTGACCTCGTGGAGCGAAAGCCGGTGCCGCCGACCGTTATCCCGGTCCCGGCCGCCCCCGAGGCCGGGGTAAGGGTTAATGCCGGCTCCACGGTGAAGTCGGCCTCAGCCTCGCTACCCGATTCGTCCGTAACGGTTACGGTATGCTTGCCCTTGGTGCTCTCGGGAATAATGATAGTGCAGCTAAAGTCACCGCTATCCGTCTCCTCATCACCGCTCTCGATATCCACCTCATCACCCGCGTACTCGACGGTGATTTCCTCATCACCCGCAAACCCTTCACCCGTAATCTCAACCTCGGTGCCCACCGCACCCTCGTCAGGGTCTAACGTAATCTCACCGGCAATCACCGTAAAGGTAGTAACAGCCCTTATGCGCTTGCTACCAGTATTGGTAACAGAGACATAGTAGCTGCCACCATGCACATCTTCACTTCCGATTGTGAGCACGGTAGGCACCGTAAAGCGCTGGTTGGAAAATGTGCCGGAGTAGCTAACCCACACCCCTGGTTTCACTCGTTTGTAGATATTAACCTCATCATCTATGTCGTAACCCACCACGGCTTCATCACGGGAGAAGTAGATATCAACATAACTATCGTAATAATCAGTCTGTGAGACATAGTAACTCGCCGTGAAACCCGAGCCGCTAACATACACATAGCTACTGATTTCCCCCTCGTAAGGGTTCAGCGTAAGCGAGGCCGCCAGGGCCGGGGTGGCGGGAACGGCTGCCCCCAGCAGCGCCAAGATAACGGCCAGCACCAGAATGCCGGCAAACCTGTTACTTTTCATCTGACATCCACCCTCCTCATTCCTCCCCCTCCCTATAAGAGGGAGAAATTCTTTATTCGCCGGGGTTTTAACCCCATTCAGATAAGTTTCTTCCTGGCACCAGGCCGGGGGCTATAGGTGCCGGCGAAGTTATCCAGGACATCCTTTCGAATCAGCCACGTATTGTGAATCTTCGCCGCCGGTATATCCCCCTGCCGGCAGAGCCGCTTCACCGTCTCCGGATGAACCTTGAGCCGGCGCCCGGCCTCTATCACATTTAAATAGTTATCCAGTAGTGTCATCATAAAAGTGCCACTTTGTTAAAACAATAATAACCCCGGTGGGCCCTTTTGTCAAGCTCATATTCTCACCCCTATTCCCCTCTCCGAGTTTGCTTCGGCTCCGCCTCGCAATGACAGAGGGGTCTGGGGTCTCCCCAGCGCTCCTGCTCCTCACAGGCTGCCCGTTGGGGTCTGGGGTTTCCCCCGTGTCTCTGCTCCTCACGGAGTGTGCTCCCTCCTTGTCCCGGCCGGAGTTATCGTGCTATTATATGATAGCCAGGTTTGCACCGAAGGTGCAAAACGGGAGGAGGGGAGAAGGGATATAGACACTGGGGATACCCCAGACTCCAAGGGATAATGCATTTTGTATTTGCGCTAAAGCACAAAAGCCTGAAGCAGGCCCTTTCTCGCCGGCGGAAGCGCCACATCGTTGACGGCAGCCGGTTACAATCAGCGGTGCTGGTGCCCATTTTTCAAAAGCAGGAGCAGTACCACGTCCTGCTCACCCAGCGGACAGACAAGGTGAAGGAGCACAAGGGCGAGATATCTTTTCCCGGCGGGGCCTGTGAAAAGGCAGACGGCACCCTGGTAAACACCGCCCTGAGGGAAAGTGCCGAGGAAATAGGCCTGGCGGCGGAGACGGTGGAGGTGCTGGGGGAGCTGGATGATGCCGTCAGCCGGACCTCGAATTATATCATCTCTCCCTTCGTCGGTCTTATCCCCTGGCCGTACCGGTTTAAGATGAACGGGGACGAAACCGCGGAGATAATCGAGGTGCCCCTCCCGGTGCTGCTGGACGGGGGCTCCCTGCATAAGGAAAAGGAGATTATCGACGGCGAGGAGATGACCTCTTACTCCTATCACTACCAGGGGAAGATAATCTGGGGGGCTACCGCCAGAATCCTGCGCCAGTTCCTGGATATCTTCTCTTCCCTTCAATAGCACCCTCAGCTTTGACCTTTATCCGCCCGGGCTTGACCTCATAATAAAGTTCCTCAACTATCCTTATACACTATTATTAATTTTCCTGAAGATATATTGACATGGTTTATAAAATAATCTATAATCCTTTGTGAGGCGGGGTGAGAGATGGCAGGCAAGGACTACTATAGCATTTTAGGAGTCAAGCGGGACGCCAGGGAGCGGGAGCTAAAACAGGCTTACCGGCGGCTGGCGCGCAAGTATCACCCCGATGTTAACCCGGGTGACAGTTCAGCGGAGGCAAAGTTCAAGGAAATAAACGAGGCTTACGAGGTCCTCTCCGACCCGGAAAACCGGCGTAAGTACGACCAGTTCGGTGACCGCTGGCAGTATGCCGACCAGTTCGCCCGGGCAGGCAGGCAGCAAGCACCGTTCGGGGACTTTAGCCCGGGCGGCACCAGCTTTCACTTCACCGGTGACGACCTGGGGAGCCTGTTCGGCGACCTGTTCACCGGTTTCGGGACTCACCCCGGGCAATCGCGCTTCACCGAAGATGTCCGGGGCCGTAAAAAGGCCCTCGACATTGAATATCCGGTCGAGGTAACCCTGGAGGAAGCCTATCATGGGGCCAGCCGTCTCCTCTCCTTCGAGGACGGCCGGCGCCTTGAGGTCAAGATTCCCCCCGGGGTGAAGGACGGCTCCCGGGTGCGCATCTCCGGCAAGGGGAGGCAGGGACGCGGGGGGGCCAGGGGTAACCTTTACCTGGTGACATCGGTCAAGCCACACCCCATGTTTCAACGAAGTGGCGATGATTTAAACGTGGAGGTCAAGGTCCCGCTCGTGGTGGCAATGCTTGGCGGTGAGGTCCAGGTGCCCTCCCCAAAAGGAAAGCTGGCGCTGAAGGTCCCGCCCGAGACGCAGAACGGCCGCGTCTTCCGCCTGGCCGGACGGGGGATGCCCCACCTGGGTAACTCCTCCCGCGGTGACCTGCTGGCAAAGGTGAATGTCACATTACCGACCAGCCTTTCCGCAAAGGAAAAGGAGCTCTTTAAACAGCTTGGCGAACTCAGACCAGCCCGGTAGGATGTGAGGGAAATGGAATTAGATGACAGCGAACCCCGTTATGTAATAAGTATCGCCGCCAGAATGGTAGGAGTGCGGACTTACACCCTGCGCTACTACGAAAAGGTGGGCATCATCGAGCCGTCCCGGTCCCCGGGTAACATCCGTCTCTATTCGGAGCAGGACATCGCCCGGCTCCGCACGGCGAAGACCCTGATGGACGATATGGGGGTTAACCTGGCCGGGGTAGAGGTTATTATGAGGATAGCGCAGCATACGGCTGACCTGCAGCACCGCCTTGAGGAGCTTGAGGCCGAGCTGGGGGAACTCCCCCAGCCCCCTATCTCCTCACGGAGTGTGCCCCCCCCTGGGCTTTAGTTTGGCACTTGCCTGTGATAATATAAAAAGAACTAAAAAAGGGAGGTTTTCGTATGGTAGACTGGCAGGTAACCGCAACCACGATTTACTGTGATGCGGTGGATGCAGACCCAACCATCATGGTACACAAGGACAGGTCGGTAGAGTGCACCGGTTACAAGAAGTATGGCGAGAATATTTCCAAAGAAGCGGCCGGTGACCTGAGGGAGAAAGGGAAAAAGCTGGGCAGGGTACTCAAGTGCGAGGGCCCGGAATGCTCCCGGGTCATCGAGTACCACGACAAGCTCTTTGCCGAGGAGGAAGCCAGGGCAAAAAGCTAATTAATGGGAACGTGGTTTGATGGGACAGGAAAGGTTTACCGAGCAGGCACAGGAGGCACTGGCTCTCTCTCAGGAGCTGGTCAAACAGTACCGCCATAGCCAGTGGGATGTGGAGCATATCCTGCTGGCACTCCTCCAGCAGGAGAAGGGGCTGGTCAGCGGCATCCTGCGGGAGCTAGGGGTCGATGCGGAGGCAGTGAGGCAGAGGGTGGAAACAGCCCTCGCGCAAAACCCCCGTGTTGACTACGAAGCGACACAAATATATGCCACCCCGCGTATTGCCCGGCTTATAGAGGCAGCGGCATCCGAGGCCGACCGGCTCAAAGACGAGTTCATCAGCACCGAACACCTGTTGATTGCCATGGCCGGGGAGGAGCAGGGAGAGGCAGCCGGCATCCTGAAGGGCTTTGGTATTGACCAGGAGAAGGTCTACCTTGCCCTGCAGAAGCTCCGCGGCGGGCACCGGGTTACCGATGCCAGGGCGGAGAGTAAATACCGCTCCCTGGAAAAGTACGGTCGTGACCTGACCGAGATGGCCCGCCAGGGTAAACTTGACCCGGTTATCGGTCGTGAGGAAGAGGTCAAGCGGGTAATGCAAATACTCACGCAGCGGACCAAGAACAACCCGGTAATCGTGGGTGATGCCGGGGTAGGCAAAACGGCTATCGCCGAGGGGCTGGCGCAGAAGATTGTCACCGACGATGTCCCCGATTCGCTCAAGGGCCACCGGATAGTGGCGCTGGATATGGGGTCACTGGTGGCGGGAAGCAAGTTCCGCGGCGAGTTCGAGGAGCGGCTCAAGGCGGTGATGGAGGAGGTGCGGGAGTCCCGGGGCGAGGTCATCCTGTTCATCGACGAAATTCATACCATCGTCGGGGCCGGTGCCGCTGAAGGGGCCATCGATGCCGGCAACATGCTCAAGCCGGCACTGGCCCATGGAGAGCTGCAGTGCGTCGGGGCGACCACCCTCGACGAGTACCGTAAATTTATCGAGAAGGACAGGGCCCTGGAGCGGCGCCTCCAGCCGGTATTTGTCGGTGAGCCCGGCATCGAGGCAACGATTGAGATGCTCAAGGGGCTGCGCCCCAGATATGAAGCCCACCACAAAATTAAAATCAGTGATGAGGCGCTTACGGCAGCCGCCAAATTCAGCCAGCGCTACATCTCGGACAGGTTCCTGCCGGACAAAGCCATCGACCTTGTTGATGAGGCGGCAAGCAAGATTAAGATTGATACCCAGAGCGCCCCGCCCGAGGTCAAGGCCCTGGAGCAGAAACTCAAGCGGCTGACCAATGAGGAAGAGGCAGCCTCACAGCGCCAGGACTACGAACAGGCCGCCCGGCTCAAGAGTGAGCGGCTGCGCCTGGAGGAGGAGTATAACCAGGCCAGGGGCGACTGGCTCAAGCGAGAGAAGATTGACGAGGTGGTGGACGAGGAGGATATCGCCCGGCTCATCTCCAGCTGGACCGGCATTCCGGTGTCCCAGATGCTGGAGGGTGAGGCAGACAAGCTGCTCAACATGGAAGAGCGGATTCACCAGCGGCTGGTAAACCAGGAGGAGGCAGTCACCGCCATCTGTGAGGCTATCAGGAGAAGCCGCACCGGGCTCAAGGACCCCCGGCGGCCCATCGGCAGCTTTATCTTCCTGGGTCCTACCGGGGTCGGCAAGACCGAGCTGGCACGCACCCTGGCGCAGTTTCTATTTGACGATGAGAATGCCATGGTGCGGCTCGATATGTCAGAGTACCAGGAAAAACATACCGTATCCCGCCTTATCGGCGCCCCCCCGGGCTATGTCGGCTTTGAGGAGGGGGGGCAGCTTACCGAAGCGGTGCGGCGGCGCCCCTACCGCATCGTCCTGCTGGACGAGGTCGAAAAGGCCCATCCCGAGGTATTCAATACCCTGCTCCAGATACTTGACGACGGGCGTCTGACCGATGGCCACGGGCGAACGGTAGACTTCAAGAATACCGTCATTATTATGACCAGCAACGTTGGCGTTGAAACCATCAGGCAGGAGATGGCTCTTGGCTTTGCCGCCCGGAAAGACGCCGCCCAGCGCGAGAAAGGCTCCTACGACACCATGAAGGAGAAGGTGCTGGCGGAGGTGAAGAAGACCTTCCGCCCTGAATTCATTAACCGAATAGATGAAATTATAGTTTTCCACCAGCTAACCGAGGCGCAACTGAGGAGCATCGTTGACCTGATGGTAAATGACCTCAAGGCGCGCCTGGCGGAGCGTAAACTGGAAGTGGAACTGACCCCGGAGGCAAAGTCTTGGCTGGCCAACACCGGCTATGACCCGGTTTACGGGGCACGCCCGCTGCGGCGGGCCATCGAGCGCTACGTGGAAAACCCGCTGTCAACCCGGCTGCTCAAAGGCGAGTTCAAACCCGGTGACACGGTTACTATCGACCTCAAAGATGAGAGCTTGACCTTCACCACCGGAGCTGCCGCCAGAGTAGCGCCGTAAAATCCTGATACCTTACAAAGCTTGAGCCAATTCAGAGCGGCGTTAAATCCGCGCTCCGAAATCTGATTTCAGCATAACATAAGTAACATTAAGGCAGGAGACATTTTGAGTTCCGGCACCAGGTGGGGCAAACTGATACAAATACTGGGGAGATGGGAATACCTTATCGGTATCCTGGGCATCCTCCTCACCATCGGGATAGCGGTGGCCGTTATCCTCTTCTGGGAAGAGGTTCGGGCCCTTGCACATTTCGGCTATATCGGAGTCTTCGTCATCAGTGCCTTTGGTGGCGCCACCATTCTGGCCCCGGTGCCGATGACCCCGGTGGTGTTTGCCCTGGGGGGGGTGCTCAACCCGGCACTCGTCGGGGCTGCCGCCGGTCTGGGTGAGACCATCGGTGGCCTGGCTATCTACATGACGGGTTACGGCGGCGGCACGGCCCTCATCGACGCAAACCACGGCAGAATTCAGGCAGTCTACTCCCGGGTGCTGGTTTGGATGAGAAGAAGAGGGGGGTGGACCCTCTTTCTCCTCTCGGCGATAGTCAACCCCTTCTTCTACCCTGCAGGACTGGCGGCAGGGGCACTCCGCTTCGGGGTAAAACGGTTCTTCTTCATCTGCTGGGGAGGAAAAACAATCAAGGGCATGACGGTCGCCTTCGCCGGTTACCTCGGGCTGCATGCCCTCTTCGGGGCGCTGGGTATCCCGGTGTAAAAAGGGCAGGTAAGTACCGGCGCTGGCTTGCGTTCCCTCCCGTTTTCTGCTACATTTGATTTTGCACCTTCGGTGCAAAACGGGAGGAGGGGGGAAGGGATAAGGAATATAGACACTGGGGAAACCCCAGACCCCCGCGCTAAAGCGCAAATGATAAGTTTCACGGGGCTGTAGTTCAGCTGGGAGAACGTTTGACTGGCAGTCAAAAGGTCGAGAGTTCGAATCTCTCCAGCTCCACCACCCACTTTCCGCTTTATCCCCCACGGCCGAAGCGCACTGCTACAATGTCGCCGTCCTGCACCTCATAGTCACGACCCGCAAGATGCTGACGACCCGCTTTAGATATAGCCGCCTCAGTGCCAAGCTCCATAAGGTCTTCATAGCGGATAACCTCCATGCGAATAAAACCCTTTTCCATATCCCTGTGAATCTTC